>Ga0134126_10002361_pt1 | contig 23839 bp, 24 predicted proteins | sample KB31752_FD_96881 | JGI IMG/M metagenome (GOLD analysis project Ga0134126, IMG submission 96881) | Terrestrial soil microbial communities with excess Nitrogen fertilizer from Kellogg Biological Station, Michigan, USA - KB3-175-2 | ecosystem: Environmental > Terrestrial > Soil > Unclassified ... | reverse complement strand
CGTGCGCATATGGCCGCAGATCCCGAAGCGGGTGCGCACCGGCGCGCACATCGTACGCGTGGGCTGGTTCGATGCCGAACAGGACTCCAACGACCTGTGCCTGCTCTCCTACGGTTCCGCGCCTGGGCGGTGGGACCTGCTGGTGGTACCGCCCGAGACCGATCCCGAGCGTGCAGCGCAGCTGATGGACGCGGCGAGCGACCTGGGCAACAAGCAGACTGCCAGCGCGCTGCTCGACGACGACGCCGAACTACGACGCCACCCGCAGCAGACGATTGTCAACGCGCGAAGAACGGATTCGGCCTGATCATCGGCGGACTGCCAGTGCGCCCGGAACTGCCATCAGCTCGTTGAAAAGAGTGTGGTAGCTCAGCAGCGCCTGGCGTATCTCCTCGATCGGTGTGGTCACGGACTTCGTCCGCACGTGCTCGCTGATCCGCTGCGCCCGGCGATAGTCCGCCAGGGTGTCCGCGTGCTTGACGGAGAGCAGGGCAAGCCGCTCGTCCGCATCGTCGCCGGGATAGCCCCTCGCGGTAAGCAGCTGCGAGACCAACTGCCGGGCGGTGCTCAGAGCGAGCGCCGGGTCATCGAGGAACCCGACCTGAAGGCGCGCCCATGAAGTCGTGTAGTACTCCTGGTCGACCACACTGATCGCGCGCAGGCGCAACTTGTCATGCAAGCGTTTGCGGCGCAGCAGTTCCCGGTCAACCTCCTGTTTGGTGTCCTTCTCCTGCGCCACCGTCTCGTATTCAGCACCGAAGGACTTGCGCAGGCTACGCCTCTCGTGGCCCACCCAACCGAGCGCTGCCAAGGTCGAGAGCAGGATCGCGGCGACGGCCGCGATGATGACGCTGATAAGCATGTGATCCCCTAGCTGTGCGCAGTCGCGGGTGCGGGCACTGCTGTGTTTGGGTGGTGGGGTGAGGTCGCGCCCTGGATCGTTGAGTGTCTGCTCGGCATCGGTTCCGCTCTGCCCGATACAGCGGCAGCGCGCTGTGTGCGTCGGTGTCGGCCTGCCGGTTCTGGCTCAGCAGGATCACCGGCGCCGCGTACGCGGCCTGCGTAGAGAACAGCAGGTTCAAGAGGATGAACGGGTACGCATCCCAGTGCCATGCGAACTCGCCCAGATTGAGCCCGATCCATACCACCGCGACCCGCGGCGCACTGGTACGACGGTGCAAGCTGGACGCCGCGCGGATCAACGATGATCTCGGTGCCCATTGTAAGATCGGTCCGACAGTCGTCGACGAGAGCCTGACGGCTCGCTGCTTCGCACACGCCGTGCCCCTGGCCAGCCATAGGCGAGCCGCGTCGGCCCGGAAACCGCGGGATGGGAAATCACGCGAGGGTCGGCGGCACTCGGCGCGGTCGCCGTGGAGAAGTCCGCGGGTTCTGCCGAGTCAGTAAGTGAGGGCGCTAATACGCTGCCGCCCACCGCCGCGAAGCGCTCTGCGCCCTCTACTGAAGGGAACTCTGCTGCCGGAAGGTCAGATGTCGACTGCATCAGGGTGGCGGTCAGGCTGCGCTCGGTCGAAGGCAGCATGCGCTCCTCCCACCAGAACAGGCCCACGACCATGCCGAGCATGATGAAGGGGACCAAGAGCACGAAGATCAACGCGTACACCGACGCCGCCTGTGGTGGAGTGTCTGCGAAGGCGACGGTGTTCTCGCGATCCGGCATGCTCCTTTGTGCCGGTGAGCGCCGAATCGGTACGCACGCGTGAAGAACCCCGAACCGTCGCGGAGGATTCACGATCGCCATGGAGAGCGCGCCGCCGGGGTCCGGGGTGACGCCTTCAATGTACTGCCGCTTCGTCGGCGCGGAAAGCCGGAGCGCCGTGCCGTAGGACACGACTCGGCTGTCGGCTGCTGCGGCCGGCCTCTCAGCCCTGGCAGGCCGCGGAAATAAGAACGCGTACCTCGGACCTACACGATGGATGCAACGGCCTGATGGAATCGATGCCTGACAAATACGGTTCGATGACCGCGTGATCTTGGCCACTATTTGGCCGCAGGCGTCTACAACCGGAAGCTCGATCTCCGCTCTGAAGATCGGGTCATTCGGCGCGCTACATTGAAAAGCGCAGGCCAAAAGGCTCGCGCTGAACTTGAGCGCTGGTTACCGCACGTGACACTCCTGCCTGGCAGAGGCAGCGTGCTATTTGGTTTACATCGCAGCGTTCGAGGAAAACGAAAGACCAGGCCAGAAAGCATCTGGCCTGGTCTTGCCCTGGTAGCCCCGACGGGATTCGAACCCGCGCTACTGCCTTGAGAGGGCAGCGTGCTAGGCCGCTACACAACGGGGCCAGGTGGGGTTGGCGGGCTCGCGCTCGGCAACGGAGTCAAGCATAGGTGACGGGCTGGGGTCCGGCCAAATCGATATGGCTGGTGCTGGGCTGGGCCGAGATCGGGCGGGTGCGGCTAGGGTCGGCGCATGGACTCGGATGCCGACTCGGACATGCGCACCAACCCCTTCCTAGCGGCGAGCGACCTGCCGTATCAGCTGCCGCCGTTCGCCTCGATTCGCGAGTCGGACTATGGCCCCGCGATCGAGCAGGGGATGGCCGCGCAATTGGCGGAGATTGCGGCTCTGACCGGCGCGCTCGAGGAACCGTCGTATGACAACACGGTGCTGGCGCTGGAGCGCTCGGGGCAGGTGCTGCGGCGGGTGCTGCGCGTGTTTTACAACCAGGCGGCGGCGGATACGACGCCGGGGGTGCAGGCGTTGCAGGCCGAGTTCGGGCCTCGGCTGGCCGCGCACGAGGACGCGATTCATCTGGACGCCGCGCTGTTCGCGCGGGTGCGGGCCGTGTATGAGGGATTGCGGGAGAGCGGGGCGGGGCGCGGAGACGAGTTGGGGGGAAACGAGGGGAGTGAGGCTGGGCGCGGGGGTGACGCGGTGGCGGGTGCGCGGCTGGTGGAGCGGTACTACACGGACTTCGTGCGGGCGGGTGCGCTGCTCGACGCCGCGGCGAAGGACCGGCTGCGGGAGCTGAACGGCGAGCTGGCGCGGCTGGCCACCGAGTTCGAGCGGAACCTGTTCGAGGACACGCGAGCGCGGGCGGTAATCCTTGAGTCGGCCGCCGATTTGGAGGGGTTGTCGGACGACGCGGTGAGCGCTGCGGCCTCGAACGCGGCTGCGCATGGACTCGCGGGCAAGTATCTGCTGAGCCTTCAGTTGCCGTCGAACCAGCAGTTGCTCGCTTCGCTGGCTCGGCGGTCGGTGCGGCAGCGGCTGTACGACGCGTCGGTCGGGCGCGGGTCCGTACTAAACCGCACGCTCGTGGTGCAGATCGCGCGGCTGCGGGCAGAGCGCGCCGCGCTGTTGGGTTATCCCAGCCACGCCGCCTATGTGGTCGCGGAGCAGACGGCTGGGGCGGTCTCAGCCGTTGAGTCGCTGCTGCGGCAGCTCGTGGAGCCGACGGTGGCGAATGCGCGGCGGGAGGCGGAGGCGTTGCGCGCGGCGTTCGCTGCTGACGGGTTCGCGGCGGAGGAGTTCGCGCCGTGGGACTGGCAGTTCTACGCGGAGAAGGTACGCAAAGCCGAGTTCGACGTGGATGCCTCTGATCTGCGGCCGTATTTTGAGCTGGAGCGGGTGCTGCGGGACGGGGTCTTCTTTGCGGCGCAGCGGATTTATGGCTTGCGGTTCGAGGAGCGCACGGATCTTGTCGCGTATCACTCGGATGCGCGCGTCTTCGAGGTCTTCGAAGAGGACGGCACGCCGCTCGGTCTGTTCGTCGGCGACTTCTACGCACGGGCGTCGAAGCGCGGCGGGGCCTGGATGAACGAGCTGGTGCCGCGCTCCGGGCTGTTCGGCGCGAAAGCGGTGGTCGTGAACAACCTCAACCTCGCCAAACCGGCCGAGGGTGAGCCGACGCTGCTGACCTTCGACGAGGTCCGCACGCTGTTCCACGAGTTCGGGCACGCGCTGCACGGCCTGTTCACGGACGTGTACGCGCCACGGCTCGCCGACGTGCCGACTGACTTCGTCGAGTACCCATCGCAGGTCAATGAGATGTGGATGATCTGGCCTGAGGGGCTGGGGAACTACGCGAAGCACTATCGGACTGGTGAGTCGCTGCCGGCGGAGGTGGTCAGCCGGATGGAGGCGGCGGCGAGGTTCGGGCAAGGGTTCAAGACCGTGGAGTATCTCGGCGCGGCGCTACTGGACTGGGCCTGGCACACGATTCCGGTCGGCGCGGATCCGGGGGATGCTCTGGAGTTCGAGGCGCGGGCGTTAGCGGACGCGGGGATCGCTTTTCCGGAGATTCCGCCGCGTTATCGCTCGACGTATTTCGCGCACGCGTTCCAGTTCGGATATGCGGCCGGGTACTACTCGTATATCTGGAGCGAGGTGCTGGACGCCGAGACCGTCGACTGGTTCAAGGAGAACGGCGGGATGCTCCGGGAGAATGGGGAGAGGTTTCGGCGGGTGCTGCTCTCGCGCGGCAGCAGTGTCGATCCGATGCAGGCGTTCCGGGAGCTGCGCGGGTGTGAGCCCAGGATTGACGGGCTGGTGCGCAGGAGGGGGCTGGGCGGGTAGGAGGGGGCGGGGAAAGGGAAAAGCGCGAATGCGATGGGCATTCGCGCTTTCGAAAAGCTCTGCTGGGGTACCAGGACTCGAACCTAGACTAACAGAACCAGAATCTGCTGGGCTGCCAATTACCCCATACCCCATTGATACTGCTTGGCAAGCGTTGCGGCCGCGTGCATGCTGCGCTCGGCTGCGTCGCGTGGATTACTGTACCCGAGAGGGGCGGGATCACCCAACTCGGTAAGAGCAGGGGTGGATCAGCGCGTAGAGGTGCTGGCGGCGGGTGCTGCGGGCGCGGCGGTCGACGGCGGCACGGGCGCGGGGCTGGCGAGAAGGGCCGGCAGTTCGGCGAGGCCGGTGATGCGCTCGACCCAGGCCGGTGGGGCGGGATCGGTGGGGGCGAGTGCGTCGGGGCGGTCGAGCCAGACGCCGCGCAGGCCCGCTTGATGGGCGCCGAAGGCGTCGATGTGCGGTTCGTCGCCGACGAAGACCACGTCGGGGCCGGGTTTCAGGCCGAGGGTGGTGCAGGCGTGACGGAAGGCGTCGGCGTGTGGCTTCGGCGCAGGCAACTGGTCGAGGCCCAGGAAGCAGGCGAAGCGGTCGATGGTCAGGCCGACCGCCGTCATCTTGGCTATCTGATAATCGGTGTGCATGTTGGTCACGATGCCGACCGGGACGCCGAGCGCCGATTCGAGGTGATCGAGCGCTGCGCGCGCGTCGTCGAAGAGGCGAAGTTCGGCCTCCATATGCGTTCGGTAACCCGCGAACCAGGCGTCGGCTTCGTCGTCGGTGTACGGCAGGCCGGTCATTTCACGCACGCGGTCACGGCGCTGGCTCTCGACGGTGGCGACGCCGTCGAGATAGCGCTGGACATGGATGCGCTCGAGTCGCTTCCACTCCGGGTACGCCCCGGGATCGGCCGCGTGGCCGAGGGTGGCCAGGTGCGTGTCGATCCCGAGGCGGGTGGCCCGTTCCAGGTCGATCAGGGTGCGATCGAGGTCGAACAGGACCGCGGAGACGGAGGGGGCGTTGCGCGACACGGTTATCAGACCGTCAGGCGATGGTCTGAGCGGCGGAGCGCAATCGGGCGAGGGTACGGTCGCGCCCGAGCAGTTCGATGGATTCGAACAGCGGCGGCGATACGCGGCGGCCAGTGACTGCGACCCGGATCGCGGTGAACGCGACCTTGGGCTTGAGGCCGAGGCCTTCGATGAGCGCGGCGCGCAGGGCTTCGTCGATGGCAGCGGTGGTCCAGTCCGTGAGGCTGCTCAATGCTTCACTGGCGGCCTCGAGGACGGGCTTGGCCTCGGGTGTGAGGAACTTGGCGGCGTCGTCGGGCTCGACGGCGAAGCTTTCCTCAGGTGTGAAGAGGAAGCCGATCATGCCGAGGGCGTCAGATAGTACGACCATCCGCTCCTGGATCAGGGGGATGGTGGCGAGGAGCGTGTGCCATTCGGCATCGGTCGCGAGATGGCCTTCGGGAGCGTCGCCGGACAACAACCCGGCGTCGGCGAGGAAGGGCAGGATCCGCTTGGCTAGGTCCTCGGGCTCGAGGCGGCGCAGGTGTACGGCGTTGATCGCCTCGCACTTCTTCAGGTCGAAGCGCGCGGGGTTGACCGAGATGCGGGTGCCGTCGAATGCGCCGACCAGTTCCTGCTTGCTGAACAGCTCCTGGTCGTCACCCATGGACCAGCCGAGCAAGGCGAGGTAGTTGAGCAGCCCCTCGGGCAGGAAGCCCTGCTTGAGGTAGTAGCTGAACGACGCCTCCGGGTCGCGCTTGGACAGCTTCTTGTTGCCCTCCCCCATCACATACGGCAGGTGGCCGAACTCGGGGACCCGCTCGGCGACGCCCAGGTCGATGAGCGCTTCGTGGAGTGGGAGTTGCCGCGGGGTGGAGGAAAGCAGGTCTTCGCCGCGCAGGACGTGGGTGATGCGCATGAGGGCGTCGTCGACTGGGTTGACGAGAGTGTAGAGGGGTGAGCCGTCGGCCCGGACGAGCACGTAGTCGAACACGTTCTCCGGCGCGAAGGTGATCTCGCCGCGGACCAGATCGTTCCAGCTCAGCGGCTTGTCGGGCATTCGGAAACGCAGCACGCTGGTGCGGCCTTCGGCCTGGTGCCGCGCGACCTGCTCGGCCGTCAGATTGCGGCAGGTGCCCTCGTATCCGGGAGTGCGCTTCTCGGCTTTAGCGCGCTCGCGACCGGCCTCAAGCTCAGCTGCGGTGCAGTAGCAGTCGTACGCGTAGCCGGCATCCTTCAACCGCGTGGCGATGTCGGCGTAGATCTCGGTGCGCTCGGACTGGCGGTATGGGCCGTACGCTCCGCCGATCTCGGGACCCTCATCCCACTCCAGGCCCATCCAGCGCAGCGTGTCGAGCAGCGCGCGGTAGGACGCCTCGGTGTTGCGGGCCGCGTCGGTGTCTTCGATGCGGAACACGAACGCGCCGCCGTAGTGGCGCGCGAAGGCATAGTTGAACAGGGCCGAGCGCACCATGCCGACATGGGGGTCGCCGGTGGGGGATGGGGGGAAGCGGACGCGGACGGTACTGGCGGCGGCGTCGGTGGCTGTCGCGGCTGGGTCGGTGCTGCTAGTCACGCCAATTCTCTCTATCGCTCTGGCTCAGTCGCGGCTGACTACGCGGTTGGTCAGGGTGCCGATGTGCTCAATGGTGACGGAGACGGTGTCGCCGATCTGGAGCGGGCCGACGCCTGCGGGCGTGCCGGTGAGGATCACGTCCCCGGGCAGCAGCGTCATCGCCTCGCTCACGTGCGCGACCAGGTCGGCCACGTCGCGGATCATCTGCGAGGTGCGGCCGGCCTGCTTGAGCTCGTCGTTGACCGTGCAGGTCAGCGCGAGGTCGGCCGGGTCGACCTCGGTTTCGATCCACGGGCCGAGCGGGCAGAAGGTGTCGAAGCCCTTCGCCCTCCCCCACTGCCCTTCGGCCCGTTGCAGGTCGCGGGCGGTCACGTCGTTGGCGCAGGTGTAGCCGAGCACTACATCTTTCACGCGTTCGCGGGGAACCTGGCGGCACAGCCGGCCGATCACGACCGCGAGTTCGGCCTCGAAGTGGACCTCTTTGGAGATCTCCGGGTACGCGACGGTCTCGTTCGGGCCGATGACGCTGGTGGAGGGCTTGAGGAAGGTGATGGGCACCTCGGGCACCTCGTGGCCGAACTCCTTGGCGTGGTCGGCGTAGTTGCGGCCGATCGCCGCGATCTTGCTGGGCAGCACCGGGGCCAGCAGCCGCACCTCGTCCAGCGGCCAGGCCCGTCCGGTCGGCTGCGGGTCGGGGGTGAACGGGTGTCCGGCCAGCTCGGCGATCACCAGCGCCTGCGGCCGATCCAGCTCGCCGTCGACCAGGCCGAAGCGCACCGCGCCGGCGTCGGCCGCGGTGTCGGGCAGGGAGAATCTCGCGATACGCACGGGTCTGAGCCTACCTGGCGGCGGGCACGGAGCCGGACGGATATTGCGGGGGCTGTGGATAACTTCGAGCGGTCGACTGCGCGCGGCGGGGTTACTTTCGCGCGCGCAGCAGACCGTAGGTGACGGCGTCGACGATCGCGGTCCAGGACGCGGCGACGATGTTCTCCTCAACGCCGATCGTGGACCAGCTCTCTTCGCCGTTGCTGGTCTCGATCAGCACGCGGGTGCGTGACGACGTGCCGTGGTCGCCTTCGAGGATGCGTACCTTGTAGTCGATCAGCTCCAGCCGCGCCAGCTCCGGGTAAAGCTGCCCGAGGGCCTGCCTAAGCGCGGTGTCGAGCGCGTTAACCGGTCCGTTGCCCTCTCCCGTGGCAATGATCCGCTCACCCTTGGCATGTACCTTGACGGTCGCCTCACTCACGTGCCGCCCGTCAGCCGTCTCCTCCACGATCACCCGCCAGGATTCGACAGTGAAGAACTCGGTGGCCGCCGCGCCGTCAAGTTCCGAGCGCAGCAGCAGTTCGAAGGAGGCGTCCGCGGCTTCGAAGGAGTGGCCGGAGGATTCGAGTTCCTTGACGCGGTCGGTGATGCGAGCGACAGCGTCACGGTCGTCGGAGAAGTCGTAGCCGAGCTGACGGCCCTTCAGTTCGATGTTCGATCGGCCGGCCATCTCGGAGATCAGTACACGCATGTCGTTGCCGACCACCGCCGGATCAATGTGCTGGTACAGGTCGGGGTCGGCCTTAAGCGCGGAGGCGTGCAGGCCTGCCTTGTGCGCGAAGGCAGAGAAGCCGACGTAAGGCTGCTTGCTGTACGGCGCGACGTTGGTCACCTCGGAGATCGCGTGTGCGATGCGGGTCATCTCGGCCAGCGCGTCATCCGGGACGACCTTGCGGCCCTTCTTCAGCTGGAGGTTCGCGACCACGGTGAACAGGTTCGCGTTGCCGGTGCGTTCGCCGTAGCCGTTGGCGGCGCCCTGTACGTGCGTCGCTCCGGCGTCGATCGCGGCAAGTGAGTTGGCTACGGCGCAGCCGGAGTCGTCATGGCAGTGGATGCCGACGCGCGCCGAGGTGGTGGCGATCACGTCGGCCACGGCGTCGCCGACCTGGTTCGGCAGCATAACGCCGTTGGTGTCGCAGAGGGCTACCAGGCTCGCCCCGGCCTCGACTGCGGTACGTACGCATTCGAGGGCGTAGGCGCGGTCGAGCAGGTAACCGTCGAAGAAGTGCTCCGCGTCGACGAAGACCCGCCGGCCTTCGCCGACGAGGTGCGCCACGGTGTCCCGCCACATCGCCAAGTTCTCGCGCAGGTCCGTCTTGAGCGCGAGTTCGACGTGCCGGGGATGCGCCTTCGCGACCAGGGTCACGATCGGCGCGCCGGATTCGCGCAAGGCGGCCACCAGGGGGTCGTCGGCGGCCTTCACACCGGATCGGCGGGTCATGCCGAACGCGGCGAGTTGCGCGTGCTTCAGGTCCAGCTCTGTTTGAGCGCGCCTGAAGAATGCGGTGTCCTTGGGGTTCGCCCCTGGCCAACCGCCCTCGATGAATCCGACTCCGAGCCCGTCGAGGTGCCGGGCGATCGCGAGCTTGTCGGCGACGGACGGGCTCAGGCCCTCCTGCTGCATGCCGTCGCGCAGCGTCGTGTCATAGACGTGGAAGGCGTCGCTCGTCATGTCGCTCCCTGACTCCTACGGCCAAAAACACTGCGTGCGGCGCTGCGTCCGACACTCCGACATCAAGCACTGTGCCTGATCAAACATGGTGCCTAATCAGCCCTGTGCTTGATCAAAACAAAAGACCCCTCGCGGTCGCGAGAGGTCTGCGCATCGGCTGCGGGTTGTCGATCAACCAGATCGGTCAACCCTGTGCAGATGCGCCGCGGCAAATAATCACCTGCCGGGTCCACATGGTGAGCGAGTCTGCCACGCTTTCGGCCGGGTGGACAACCGGGTCCGCGATGTGGACGCGGCGGCCGCGAAGAGTCGGGGATCAGAACTCACGAGTCAGGCTTCACGCTTCAGGCAGGAGCGTTCCCAGCGGGCCGAGGTCGAGATTGAGGTCGTCCGCGGTCAGCCCGAAGTGGTCGCGCAGCTGCGTCATGCGATCTTCGAGGGCCATGAGCGTGCTGCCGATGCGTTCGATCTGCTCGTCGGTGAGATCGCCCGCGTCCAGACGGCGCACCGCCTGGCGTTCCATGAGCTGCCGCAGCGCCTCGACCAGGGTCAGTACCAGCGCCACCAGCGATCGCTCGACGCCCTCCGGATCAGCGTCGATGCGTGCGCGCATGTCCATCACTGCACCTCCGGGTCGGTTCGTGCGGCCGCGGCGGGCGAGCCGGCCGTCAGCGCGCTGACCGACGAGAGCAGCAGCCGCAGCGAGATCTGGACCAGCTCGATGTCGGCCACGCATAGCGTCACCTCGCCGGCGACCACGACCCCGCCGGCCAAGACCCGGTCGAGCAGGTCCACCAAGGAGACCGGGCGCGCCGCGAGCGGACCATCAGCCATGACGCTCCCCCGGTTGAGCCCCTTCCGGAACCGCGAACGAGTACGGCGGCCACGGACCGGTGAGCTCCACATCCAACCCCGCCTGCCACTCGGTGAGCTGCCGGACGAGGGCGTGGAACGGCTCGGTACGGTCCTGATCGACGAGGTACGCGGCATTAAGGATCATCCAGTCCCGCCGGCCCGTGAGCCGCGGGTCCTGCGCGGGATGCAGCCGGCTCGCCGCGCACAGCGGACGCAGCCTGGCGTGGATCTGCTGCGCCCATTCGCCGGCCGCGCTCTGCGCGGATTGCCTGGCTGCCAACTTAGCTCGCCGTCGCATCAGGTACGCGCTGCCTGCGCCGGACTGTCCGGTCGGTACGGTCGCGGCGTCTGGCGCGCTGAGCGAGTCAGCCAACGAGTCGGGGTCCACGTACGCCTTGACTCCCCACTCCGCCCGGCCGGTCACGGCCGCTAGCGCGCTCTGGAAGTCCCCACGCCTGCCGCGCAACAACTCCCGCACCCCGTCGTCGCTGCTGAACAACGTTGCCAGGCGTACCGGGACGACAGGCCCTCGGGCGGCCGCCGCCGCGACGACCGCGTCGTGGGCCCGGGCCGCTGTGGCGAGCCAGTCCAAATTCTCCAAGTGTCCCGCGAGCACATCCGGACCGAATCGTCGGGCATCGACGCTGCCGACGACGGCCGTCAGCGGTCCCTCGGTCAGGACGCGCACATCCTCACCGGCGACGCCGCGCACCGCCGGTGGCGAGCTGTCCGCGTCTCCTCGGGTTACCGCGTATAGCCATACGGTCTGACTGCCAGTCATGAGTTCTTGCCTCGCCGCGCCCGCCGCGGTTCGGGCTCCTCCTCGGCCTCCTCCTGCGCCCGCTGCCCCTGCTCCTGCGTCTGCTCCGCCGCCGTCAACTCCCGGCGCTCGCGCTCCTTCTGCGCCAACTCGCGCCGCTCCGCATCGCCACGCAGCCAGGGATCGTGCTCCCACCAGTCGATCCCCACCTCCTTGGCGGTCTCCAGCGACGCGATCACCAGACGCAGCTTGATCGTGAGCAACTCGATGTCGAGCAGGTTCACCCGGATGTCGCCGGCGATCACCAGCCCCTTGTCGAGGACTCGTTCCAGGATGTCGCCCAGATTGGTGGCTCGGTCGGCGGACTGCGCCTGCCCGCCGCCGAGCCCGGAGCCGAAGGGATCGGGGGCCAGCGTCACGGCGCCGCCCTCCGATCATCGTCGCCGGTCGCGGCGCGCAGATAGCGGCGCTCGCGCCGGTAGGAGATCACTGCACCGTCCAGATCGATCTCGACCTCGTACAAGCCGAGCACGTCCGAGGTGCGGGGGAGCCTGGCCTGTTCCAGTACCTCGATTCCGATCAGCCAGCCGTCGTCGATGGGCTCCACGGAGGTGACCCCGATGGTCTCCTTGCCGACCATCGACGCGATGATCTTCAGCGCCGCGACGGCAGCCTCTTTGGCTCCGATGTCCTCGGTCTGCGCGCTGCGTTCCGCCATCACCGCTCACTCTCCTTCGGCTCTCGCGTCACCGCCTCCGGGGGACGCGGCTGCACCATCGCCTGCGTGACCGACGCCTCCAGGCGGGCCGCTTCCTCGGGGTCGATCTGTCCCTGCCGCTCCGCTTCATCGAGTGCTTCGAGTCGGTGGCGTACCGCAGCGGGATCACGCGTTTCGGAGTCGACCTGATGCTGGATCAGCCGGCCTACGCTGATCAGCCCGCGCATGGGCGCCAGCGGGAGGCCGACCGTCCAGGACAGCAAACCCATGGCTATCCCTCGGGGCCGCGGCCGGCGACGAAGTCGTAGGCCGCCACCGGACCGAGCACGTTCAGGTCGATGCGGCCGCGCTGCTGCTCGGCCCAGTCGTCAACCGCTTGTTGGAACGCGTCGCGCTTGTCCGTGTCAACGAGGTAGGCCACGTACACCGCGTCGCGTTCGTGCGTCGCCTCACGCAGCGCCGTGTCGAGCTCCAACGGCCGCAGCGCCTCGACCAGCGATGCGGTGTCCTGTTCGCGCTTGGCCGAGATCGCCCGGGTCAGGATTTCGCCGAGCTGGATCCGCTCGTTGCGGGTGGCGTCCTCGGGCGCGCCCGCGATCGCCTGTCGCAACCGCTCGGCGTCGGCGTTCTCGTTAAGCAGTTCGCGAAGGATCGCGCTTTCCTCGTAGCGACCCTTGACGATGTACTCCTCGCGGCCTTCCAGCAGCCGCAGCGCCTGCGCGAACTCGTCGTGGTTCGGGGCCAGTAGCTCGTCGGTGACCGCCTGCCGGTCGGCCAGCACGGCGCCGAAGCGCAGCGGCAAGACGGGCATCGCCGCGGCCGTGGCGTCGAGCAGCCGCGCGTGCGCGGAGAAATCGGCCGGCGTCCCGAGCCCGCGGTCCACCGGGATCTCGCTGACCAACGCCGCGACGTCGTCGTGCGCGATCACCTCGACCCGGGCCGGAGGTTCGCCGACGCCTTGCGCTTGATCCGTGGTCACAACGTCCGCCGGCGCGATGCCGTAGACGTATATCGCCGTGCGCTGCCCGCTCTCGGCCTGCTTGACGGAGGTCTCGGCAGCCATGCTCATCGCCTCCGATCCCGCTCGGCGCGTTCGCGGTCGCGGTCGCGGCCGTTCTCGGACTCGCCGCCGGACAGCAGTCCGGTCAGCTTCTCGCCGGCGGCCTCGAGCGCGCCGGCCGTGCGCGATTTCGCGCCACCCTCGTTGATGTCGTCGAGCAGGTCCGGCAGGCCGTGCTGCTGCCCCTCGGTCAAGTCGAGGCGGTTGACGGCCTCAGCGAACCGCAGATAGGTGTCGACGCTCGCGATCACCACGCGTGCGTCGATCGTCAGCAGTTCGATGCCCACCAGCGACACCCGCACATAGGCGTCGATGACCAGACCCTTGTCGAGGATCGTGTCGATCACGTCGGCCAGGCTGCTGGCATTCGGCCGGTCGAGGCCGCCGCCCGCAGATTGCACGGTCATGAGCGCTCCTCCTCGTCCTCCTCTTCGTCCTGCTCGTCGTACTCTTCGTCGTCTTCGCCCTCGTCTTCGTCTTCTACGTCTCGGTATTCGTCCTGGTCTTCGTACTGCTCGTCCTCATCGTCGCCGGGCCGGGAGACGACCTTGCCGTCACGGATCTCGCCACGCCAGCCCTCGACGTCGTCCGGGTGCAGCAAGGTGTTGGTCATCACGTGCCGCTGGAAGTGCTTGAGTTCCAGGCGCACCCTGCGTCCCTGAGCCCGCCACATGTTCCCGGTCCGCTCGAAGAGCCCCTGGGGGTGATATTCGAGCACCACGATGACCTTGGTGAGATCGGGCGCGAGTTCGTGGAAGGTCACCGCGCCGTCCACGTACCCCTTGTCGCCCTTGGACCGCCACACGATCCGCTCGTCGGGCACCTGCTCGCGGATCGTGGCCTGCCAGCTGCGGTGCGACCAGAAGACCTGCGCCTTCCAGCTGAGCTTCTCCTCGGAGAGCTGCTCGACGCTCTCCACCTTCTTCATGAAGGACGGGAAGTCGCCGAACCGGGTGAACTGGTCGTAGACGACGTCGATCGGGGCGCCCACCTCGATCGACTCCACGATGTTGGTGATCTTCGCGTGGCCGCCCTTGCCGGACTTGCCGGAGGACTTGCCACCTGAGGTCAGCGCCTCGAGCACGCCGCTGCCTGCCTCTTTGAGCTTGCTCTTGGTGCCCTCCACGCCTGCGCTGAGCGCGGCGGACGGCGCGGCCTTCAGCGCCTTCGCGCCGACCGATGCGATGGCGTTCCCGCCGTTTGAGCCACTGGTGACGTCGCCGAGCTTTCCGACCGTGCTGCCGACCTTGTCGGTGAGGTTGGAAACCGCGCGCTGGGCGAGGGCGTCGACCAAGTGCTGTACCGACTCGCGCAAGTGGTCTGCGGGCTGCGCTACGTCGGTTGCCCGCTTCGCCGTTCCTTCAACTGCCTTGGTTGCCACGACCGTCACCTCCGGGTGCGGCGCTCGGCCGTGCCGCTCGTCGCGGTGCTCGAGCGGGTCGTTCGGCGGGCGGTAGCGGTACGCGGCTTCTCGGTGCGAGCCTCCGCGGCGCCGGTGCGCCGTTTCGCAGGTTCGGACCGACGCGATTGCGCCGGCTCAGCGCGACGGCGTTCCGCGGCGGCGCTGCTGCGCCGTTGCGCGGGCTCGGGCCGGCGACGGCGGGTTACCGGCTGGTACTCCTCGGGCTCGTCTTCGTCCTCTTGATCGTGATCCGACTCTTCGTCCGACTCACCGTCATCGTCGTCGTGCTTCTGCCCGCGGCCTTCGTCGCGCCCGCGCTTGGCCTTGTCCGGTTCCGCGGCTCGCCGCTTTCGCCCTCGGGCCCGGTCCGGCTCCCGCTCCTGCTCTTCCTCGTCTTCGTGCTCGTCCGAGTGCTCCGACTCGTCCGGCTCCTCCGACTCGTCTGACTCGTCCGGTCGCTCTTGATCGGCGCCGTTCTTGTCGGCGCTCAAGCTGCCGGAAAGCCGCTCGGTCAACGCGTCGATCCGGCGACTGGCAGCCGCTGTGGCCGCGTTTTTGGCCGCGGACGTGAGTTCTCCGCGCACACTGCCGACCAGGTCCTCGATCGGCCCGGACGCGCCGAGTCCATCGACCGCGCGCCGCGCCAGCTCACCCGGCGACTTGGCTAGACCGCCCGTCATCCCCGCCGCTGCGACCATGAGGGCGAGCCTCATCTTCTTCGTGCGCCCCATGAAATAGCCGGCCGCCACCCCCGCCGCGACCCTGGTTCCAGCTTTCATCGTGCGGCCTCCTGTGCCGTTGCTGAGGCCTCACGCGTTTCCCGGCAATCCGGTAGTAAACGGGTTTAAATCTGACGGCCCTTCATATTCAGGTATGAAGAGAGAGCCGTGGAGCTACAACGGATTTGAGTGGATCTACGCCGCGGCGGTCGGCACGTCGCGCATGCGGCGCAGCGGTGAGAAGAAGACGAAAAGCGCGGCCGCCCAGCCGCCGATCGCGGCGACGAACAGCGTGGGGCGCAGGCCGATCGCGGTGCCGAGCAGCCCGCCGAACAGCGCCCCGATCGGCAACGTGCCCCACACGATCCAGCGCACCGAGGCGTTCATCCTGCCGAGCAGTTCCGGCGGGCAGATCGATTGGCGATACGAGACCTGCGCGACGTTGTAGACCACGGCGGACATCCAGAAGGCCACGTACCCGAACCCGAAGAGCAACAGGCCCCAGCGCGGCTGCGCGCCGGCGATCATCAGCCCGAACGGACCGGCCAGCATCTGGGAGAGCCAGATGATGCGAGCCGAGCCGACCCACTTGGCCAGCCGTCCGGCCAGCACCCCGCCGAGCAGGCCGCCCACCGAGCCGAGGGTGAAGACGAGGCCGACCTCGGTCGGGGTGGCGTGCAGCGTGCGCACCAGGAAGACGATCTCGACCGCACCCGTCGCCGAGGAGAAGAAATTGCTCGATCCGGTGCAGGCGACGATCTTGCGCAGGATCGGGTGCTTGACGACGAAGTGGAGCCCTTCGGCCATGGCGGCGCGGAAGGTGACCCGGTCGGCGTGCGGCTCGTCCTCGGCGCGCGGCTCCGGCTTGCGGATGAGCACGAGCGAGACGGTGCTCACCGCATAGGAGATCGCATCCGCGGCGACCGTCTTGGCCGCGCCGACGAAACCGACCAGCGCGCCGGCCAGCGAGGGCCCGACGAACTGCGCGACCGACTGCGTGGTGCCGAGTTTCCCGTTGCCGTCGACGAGTTGGTCCTTGTCGATCAGTACCGGGAGATAGCTCTGATAGGCCACATCGAAGAACACAGTCAGGACGCCGACGGCTCCGGCGACGACGTACAGCTGCCAAAGCGTCACGTGCCAGAAGACCGCCGCGAGCGGAATCGAACCCAGCAGCAGCATGCGGGCGAAATCGCAGCCAAGCATGAGCCGGCGCTTGCGTACCCGGTCGACGACGACGCCGGCGGGCAGCGCGATCAGCAGGAAGGCGAGCGAACTGAGGAAGGTGAGGACGGAGACTTCGAAGGTGGTCGCCTTGATGACCGTCACCGCGAGCAGCGGCAGCGCCAGCTGGGAGACCGAGGAGCCCGTCTCGCTGACCGTCTGGCCGCTCCAGAGAAGCAGGAAGTCCCTGTGTCGCCACAGGGACTTCGGGCCGGCGCTCGACTGCTCCGCGAGCTCCACGTCCGCTGTCATGCGCGGAACATGGCACGGTGGACGTGCGCACGCAACTGTTTTTTGATTGGCGCTGCTTCAGACTGCGACGCTGATGTCAGGCCGCGATGCGGTACAGCCAACCGTGCTTGTCCTCGACGACGCCGCGCTGAATGCCGAGCAGGTGCTCCCGCAGGCGCAGCGTGATCGCGCCCGGCTTGCCGTCCGCGATCGTGAACGCATCGGACTTCGACTTGACGCTGCCGATCGGCGTGACGACCGCCGCCGTACCGCAGCCGAACACCTCGGTCATGGCGCCCGACGCCACGTCAGCGCGCCACTGCTCGACCGAGATGCGCCCCTGCTCGGCGGGAATGCCGAGGTCGGCAGCGGCCTGGAGCAGCGAGTCGCGGGTGATGCCGGGCAGCAGCGAGCCGGACAGTTCGGGAGTGAACAGGCGTGCGTCGTCGCCGGAGCCGTACACGAAGAACAGGTTGTTCGAACCCATCTCCTCGACGTACGTCCGCTCGATCGCGTCCAGCCAGCACACCTGGTCGCAGCCCTCTTCCACGGCCTGGGCCTGCGCCATGAACGAGGCCGCGTAGTTGCCCGCGCACTTCGCCTCGCCGGTGCCGCCGGGCGCGGCGCGCACGTAGTCCTCGCATAGCCAGACCTTCACCGGCTTGACTCCGCCGCTGAAGTAGGCCCCAGAGGGTGAGGCGATAAGCATGAACAGGTACTCGCCGGCCGGTCGATTCACCCCGAGCCCCGTCTCGGTCGCGAACATGAACGGGCGCAGGTACAGCGACTTCTCCGGGTTGTCGGGCACCCACGCGGCATCCTGCTTGACCAGCGCGTCGATCGCGCCGATGAACAACTCCTCCGGAAGCTCCGGCATGCCCATGCGCCGGGCCGAGCGGTTGAGCCGGGCGGCGTTGGACTGCGGACGGAAGGAGGCGATCGTGCCGTCCTGCTGCCGGTATGCCTTCAGGCCCTCGAAGATCTCCTGGCCGTAGTGCAGCGCGGCGGTCGCCGGATCGAGTTCGATCGGACCATATGGGCGCAACTGCGCGTCATGCCAGCCGTGGCCGGCGGTGTACTTGACCGTGATCATATGGTCGGTGAAGTAGCGGCCGAAGCCGGGATCACCGTCAAGGATCGCGGCGCGCTGGGCGTCGGCGAGCGGCTCGCTGGTCGGCTTGAGCTCGATGGTGGTCGTCATCGCTGGTCTTCCTCTTCTGGGGGCCGGTGCGGTCGGTGCTGACCGTGACGGCCCCCGCGAGGGAGGCACTGCCCAAGGGAAGGGCTGCCCAAGGGAAAGCCGCTGGGCCGTCACACTGACTTTTCTCGCCTAGTGAGACGGTAACCCAATACGACTACCGTCTCACCTGCCTACGTTCGCTACGTCAGCTGCGTTATTTGACACAGCGGCTACTCGTGTGGCGATCGCGTCGCCGATCTGCGCGGTGCTGCGCGCGCCCAACTCGGCGCGCTGCGCGAGGTCGGCCTCAGCGGCCGTCTCGATCGCGGCGGCCGCGTCCTGCAGCGCGGGGCCGAAGCCGTGCGCGGCCAGGTGGCGCAGCAGCAGGGCGCCGGAGAGGATCGCGGCCGTGGGGTCGGCCTTTCCGGTGCCGGCGATGTCCGGCGCGGAGCCGTGGACCGGCTCGAACATCGAGGGGAAGGCCCCGTCCGGGTTGATGTTCCCGGAGGCGGCCAGGCCGATGCCGCCGGTGACGGCCGCGGCCAGGTCCGTGATGATGTCGCCGAACAGGTTGTCGGTGACGATCACGTCGAAGCGCTCGGGCGCGGTGGTCAGGAAGATGGTCGCCGCGTCCACGTGCAGGTAATCCGTCGCGATCTGCGGGTATTCGGCCGCGACCGCGTCGAAGATCCGCTTCCACAGGTGGCCGGCGTACACCAGCACGTTGTTCTTGTGCACCAGGGTGAGCTTCTGGCGGGGCCTGGCCGCGGCGCGGGCGAAGGCGTCGCGCACCACGCGCTCGATACCGAAGGCGGTGTTCACCGAGACCTCGGTGGCCACCTCCTGCGGGGTGCCGGTGCGCAGCGCGCCGCCGTTTCCGGTATACGGGCCCTCGGTGCCCTCGCGCACGACCACAAAGTCGATAGGCGCCTGGCTGCGCAGCGGGCCGGTCACGCCCGGCAGCAGCTTGGACGGCCGCAGGTTCACGTAGTGGTCGAAGGCGAAGCGCAGCCGCAGCAGCAGCCCGCGCTCAAGCACTCCGGACGGGACGGTCGGGTCGCCGACCGCGCCGAGCAGGATCGCGTCGTGTCCGCGCAGCCGCTCAAGGGTCGCGTCGGTCAGGGTCTCGCCGGTGGCGTGCCAGTGCTTCGCGCCCAGGTCGTACTCGGTGGTTTCGAGCTTGACCGAGCCGGGCAACGCGGCCCGCAGGACCTTCAGCGCCTCGGCGGTGACTTCGGGGCCGATACCGTCGCCGCCGATGACGGCGAGGTCGATCGCGGAGCGGGCGGCGGTGTCCTCAGAAGACACTGTGTTCGCTGAAGATCCGCTGTTCTCAGACGACGCTGTGCTGGAGACCATGCGCCGAGCCTAACGCGCGTCTCGCGGCTCAAACACCGACCGTCCGCGATATGGACCTGGTTACCTCGCGCCGATTGCGGCGGGCGGCGGCGCGTGCGGCCGTCGTCGTCGGGGCGGCCGTCGCAGCGCTCGATGAGGCGGTCGCCGACGCGTTGGATTCGTCGTCCCGCCAGTCATAAGCGTCCTGCAACGCTCGCCGTGCCTGCTCCCGTGCGTCGCTCTCGTCCGCAGGCGTGTCCTGCGTTTGCGGACGCTGCGAGGCGCGAGTGCGATAACCGTCCTCGTGCTCGTACATCGTGTTCCGTCCCTGGCCGGAGTTGAATGCTGCCGGCGGATGCTTTCCTGCCGTCGCTGGGTACGGACACGCCTGGCTTGTGGCCGAAGACGCGATCCTGGCCGGACCCGGTGCGGCGCCGGGGTGAGGCGGCCGATACTCGGAAGTCCTAGCAATTCACGGTACCGACTCGAGCCGCGCTTGTCTCGCGTAATGCTCGGACGTCCTACTATCTGAGATGGAAACGTACCGTGCGCTGCCGCCTACTCTGCGCTGATCTGCTTGCGTCCCGCTTATGCCGTGCCAGGGAAAAGCGCCATGGAAAAGCCGCAGCCCCCGCCGGTTCGGGCGGGGGCTGCGGCGCGATCGACTAGGCCGGCTCGCTACGGGAGCGAGACTCCCCGGCCCCAGGTGGCGCCGATGGCGTCGGAGATCTCGGCCAGCACCTCGGCCGGGATCGCTGAGTCCACGGTGAGCGCGATCAGCGTCTCGCCGCCCTTCGCAGAGCGGGAGACCTGCATTCCGGCGATGTTGATGTGGGACTCGCCGAGCAGCCCGCCGACGAGGCCGACCACGCCGGGCCGGTCCACGTACTGGAAGAACGCGAAGTGCTCGTGCAACGGCAGGTCGACCGTGAAGCCGTTGACGTCGACGATCTTCTCGACGTGCTTCGGCCCGGACAGCGTGCCGGAGACCGAGACCACCTCACCGCTGGCCAGCGTGCCGCGCACGGTGACCACGTTGCGGTAGTCCGGGGACTCGGAGGTGGTGGTCAGCCGCACCTCGAGGCCGCGCTCCTGAGCCAGCAGCGGGGCGTTGACGTAGGAGACCGAGCCCTCGACGACGTCCGCGAAGACGCCCTTGAGCGCGGAGAGTTCCAGCACCTTCACGTCGTGCTGGGTGATCTCGCCGGCCACGATCACATCGAGCTGCTGCGCGCCGCCGCCAGCCAGCCCGGTGAACAGCCGGCCGAGGTTCTCAGCCAGCGGCAGACCGGGACGCACGTCCTCGGCGATGGTGCCGCCCTGCACGTTGACCGCGTCCGGGACCAGCTCGCCGGCCAGCGCCTGGCGCACCGAGCGGGCTACGGCGATGCCGGCCTTCTCCTGCGCCTCGTCGGTGGAGGCGCCCAGGTGCGGGGTCACCACGACCGAGTCGAGCTCGAACAGCGGGGAGTCGGTGCACGGCTCCTTGGCGTAGACGTCGATGCCGGCGCCGGCGACCCGGCCTTCCTTGATCGCCGCGGCCAGCGCGGTCTCGTCGACGAGGCCGCCTCGGGCCACGTTGATGATCCGGGCGGTCGGCTTGACCTTGCGCAGCGACTCCTCGCCGATCAGGCCGATCGTCTCAGGGGTCTTCGGCATGTGCACGGTGATGAAGTCGGAGGCGGCCAGCAGCTCATCCAAGGTGACCAGCTGCGCACCGATCTGCGCGGCCTTTCCGGCCTGCACGTACGGGTCGTAGGCCAGCAGCTTCACCCCGAACGGGATCAGCCGCGCGGCCACCAGCGCGCCGATGCGGCCGAGGCCGACGATGCCGACGGTCTTGCCGTCCAGCTCGATGCCGGTGTACTTCGAGCGGGCCCACTTGCCGCCCTTGAGTGCGGCGTTCGCGCTCGCGACGTTGCGCGCGCTGGCCAGGATCAGGGCGACGGTCAGCTCGGCGGCCGAGGTGATGTTGGAGGTGGGGGCGTTGACGACCATGGCGCCCGCCTTGGTCGCCGCCTGGATGTCCACATTGTCCAAGCCGACACCGGCGCGCGCGATAACGCGCAGCTTGGTGGCGGCGGCGACGGCCTCGGCGTCCACCTGGGTCGCGGAGCGCACCAGGATGGCGTCGACATCGACGATGGCGGACAGCAGCTGGGCGCGGTCGGCTCCGTCGCAGTACCGGACCTCGAAGTCGGGGCCGAGCGCTTCGACGGTCGCGGGGCTGAGCTCTTCGGCGATGAGAACCACGGGTTTGGGCACGGGGGGATTCCTCCGGTCGTCCGTCAGCAAGTAAGCGAGTAACGGAATTGCGCCCGGGTCCACCACGCTGTGGTCCTGGCAGGATGCCGCGGCAGTGCACGATTGCGTTAACGAGGGACGTCTGTGTTAACGCCAGGTGTCGTACAGCCGCTCACGGGCCATGGTACAGATTCAGCGGCCAGAATCGAGGCCCCGAAACGGGGACATACCAACCGTCTCAAGATGCGGAAGATCACGCACGATACTGATGCGACTACGGCTCGGTCGCCACCAGGACGCCAACGCTCCTGCGCCCCACCGACCGTCAGTTGCCTGACCGGAGGATGGGGCGAAGGAGCGCAAGACGACCAGGCTCACCGCCTGGCAGGTGAGCGCCGAACGCCGATCAGGCCTCGGTGTCCACCCAGGACATCAGCTTGCGCAGCCGCTTGCCGACCTGCTCGACCGGGTGGTTCGTGGTGGCGTCGTAGTACTTCTGGTACTCCTTGAGGCCGCCGTCGTACTCGGCGATCCACTGCTCGGTGAACTGCCCCGACTGGATCTCGGCGAGCACCTTGCGCATCTCGGCGCGGGTCGCGTCGGTGATGATGCGCGGGCCGGTCTTGTAGCCGCCCCACTCCGCCGTCTCCGAGACCGACCAGTTCATCTTGGTCAGGCCGCCCTCGTAGATCAGGTCCACGATGAGCTTGAGCTCGTGCAGGCACTCGAAGTAGGCGATCTCCGGCTCGTAGCCCGCCTCGGTCAGCGTCTCGAAGCCGGCTTTGATCAGCTCCTCGACGCCGCCGCACAGCACGACCTGCTCGCCGAACAGGTCGGTTTCGGTCTCGTCCTTGAAGGTGGTCTTGATGACGCCGGCGCGGGTGCCGCCGATGCCCTTCGCGTAGGACAGCGCCAGCTCAAGTGCCTTGCCGGAAGCGTCCTGCTCGACCGCGACCAGGCAGGGAACGCCGAAGCCGTCGTTGAACTGACGGCGCACCAGGTGACCGGGGCCCTTGGGCGCGATCATCGCCACGTCCACGTTCGCCGGCGGCTTGATCAGGCCGTAGCGGATGTTGAGGCCGTGCCCGAAGAGGATCGTGTCGCCGTCGGCCAGGTTGGGCAGCACCGCCTCCTCGTACACCTTGCGCTGCACCGGGTCCGGCACCAGGATCATGATCACGTCGGCCTCTTCGCAGGCCTCGAACGGAGTGACCACGCGCAGCCCCTCCTCCTGCGCCTTGGCCCGCGACTTCGAGGTCTCCGGCAGGCCGACCCGCACGTCCACCCCGGAGTCGCGCAGCGAGAGCGCGTGCGCGTGGCCCTGCGAGCCGTAGCCGAGGACGGCGACGTGCCGGTTCTGGATCACCGAGAGGTCGGCGTCGTCCTCGTAGAACATCTCAACTGCCATGGTGACTTTCCGCGTCTTTCTCTCTGGCGGCGCCGGCGGTCAGGGCCGGTGCCTGGCTATGTGCCTAAGCTGCGCGCTCGACGGAGCGCAGGGTGCGGTCGGTGATGGAACGCGGGCCGCGGCCGATGGCGACCATGCCCGACTGGACCAGCTCCTTGATCCCGAACGGCTCCAGGACCCGGAGCATCGCCTCAAGTTTGGCGGAGTCGCCGGTGCTCTCGACCACCAGGGAGTCCACCGAGACGTCCACGACCCGGGCGCCGAACGGCTCGATCGTGGCCAGCACCTGGTGCCGTTCGGCGGCGTCGGCGCGGACCTTGACCAGGATCAGCTCCCGGTGCACCGAGGCGGCCTGCTCGAGCTCCACGATCTTGAGCACGTTGACCAGCTTGTTGAGCTGCTTGGTCACCTGCTCGAGCGGATGGTCCTCCACGTTGACCACGAGGGTGATCCGGGAGATCTCGGCGTACTCGGTCGGCCCGACGGCCAGGGACTCGATATTGAAGCCGCGACGGGAGAACAGCGCCGCCACTCGGGCGAGGACACCCGGCTTGTTCTCGACCAGCACCGAGAGGGTGTGGGTCTGGCCGTGGCTTTGCGCGCCGTGCGACGCGTGACTCTGGGTGGTCATGGCTCCTATTCCTCACCGTCGCCGCTGTGGCTATTCATCGTCGGCTCCGTCGAAGGCGGGACGCATTCCGCGCGCCGCCAGGATCTCATCGTTGGACACCCCGGCCGGGACCATCGGCCAGACCATCGCGTCCTGATGCACCACGAAGTCCACCACGACCGGCGCGTCGTTGATCGACATCGCCTTCTCGATCGTGGCGTCCACCTGGTCCGGGGAGTCGCAGCGGATGCCGACACAGCCGTATGCCTCGGCCAGCTTCACGAAGTCGGGCACCCGGCGCGGCTCGGCGCCGCCGTTGAGGTCCACGCCCGGACCGGCGGCCAGGGTGGTGTTCGAGTACCGCTGGTTGTAGAAGAGGGTCTGCCACTGGCGCACCATGCCCAGCGTGCCGTTGTTGATGATCGCGACCTTGATCGGGATGTCGTTGATCACGCAGGTGG
>Ga0134126_10002360_pt1 | contig 23843 bp, 15 predicted proteins | sample KB31752_FD_96881 | JGI IMG/M metagenome (GOLD analysis project Ga0134126, IMG submission 96881) | Terrestrial soil microbial communities with excess Nitrogen fertilizer from Kellogg Biological Station, Michigan, USA - KB3-175-2 | ecosystem: Environmental > Terrestrial > Soil > Unclassified ... | reverse complement strand
CTGGGTGGGCTGAACGAGATCCTGGCCGTGCTTCTGCTCGCCGCAAAATTCGGCAAGCCCATCTGCCCTCATGCGGGAGGGGTTGGGCTGTGTGAATGCGCGCAGCATGTTTCCATGATCGATTTTGTCGCGGTGAGCGGAAGATTCGACCAGTCCATGACTGAGCATGCAGCGCACTTGCATGAGCATTTTATCGATCCGATCGAAATCGAGCGCGGACGCTACAAGGCACCGATGCGGCCGGGGTTTAGCACGGAGATGAAATCTCAGTCGATAGCGGATTTTGGATTCTGACATCTCATGAAACTTCTTCGCTACGGACCACCAGGTCGTGAAAAGCCGGCCCTCATCGACAAGGGCGGTCACTGGCGCGATTTGTCGTCGCACCTGCCGGACATCGGCGCAGCGACGCTACTGCCCGAATCGCTCGCGAAGCTGCGCACTCTCGATATTGAAGCGCTTCCCAAAGTGGAAGGCTCGCAGCGCATGGGGCCGTGCGTCGGAGGCGTCGGTAAGATCATCTGTGTGGGCCTCAACTACCCCGACCCCGCGGCCGAATCCAACATGCCGGTGCCGGCGGAGCCGATTTTGTTCATGAAGCCCACCAGTGCGATTACGGGCCCCCACGATGACGTTGAAATTCCGCCAGGCTCGGAAAAGACCGATTGGGAAGTCGAGCTTGGGGTGGTTATTGGCAGGCCCGGACGATATTTATCGCTGGAAAATGCGATGCAGCACGTCGCGGGGTACTGTGTCGTGAACGATATTTCTGAGCGTTCCTATCAACTCGAGCGAGGGGGTCAATGGGACAAGGGTAAGGGCTGCGATACATTCGCCCCCATCGGGCCGTGGCTGGTTACCGGGGATGAGATTCAAGATCCGCAATCCCTCGATTTGTGGCTCGAAGTGGATGGCCATCGCTTTCAGAATGGAACCACATCCTCCATGATCTTTGGTGTTAAAGCCCTGGTCTCTTACATCAGTCAGTTCATGAGCCTTCAGTCTGGCGATCTGATTTGCACAGGGACGCCGCCGGGAGTTGGACTCGGCCAAAAGCCGCCTCGGTACTTGCGGGTGGGGCAGGCGATGCGCCTTGGGATTTCAGGCCTCGGGATTCAGCAGCAACGTACCGTGCGGGCGACTCATCCTTGAGACGCTGCCGCAAATTCACCTCTTATGAGCTGGATCGAGGTGGGGCGTGACCGTGCGGCGTTTGGAGCGATGTCTGGATGTCGCCGATCTGCGCGATCAGGCCCGCCGCAGAGCACATCGGATGGTATTCGACTACATCGATGGCGGCGCTGATCGGGAACACACGCTTCATCGTAACAGCGCTGCTTTCGACGAGTACGATCTCATGTTTCGAGTGCTGGCGGGTGTAGATCAGGTTGACCCTTCGACGCACGTCCTTGGCCGCAAGATCGCCTATCCGTTCTTTACATCGCCCGCCGCTGGCAATCGGCTGTTTCACACTGAAGGTGAACGGGCCGTCGCAAAATCAGCCGGGGAGGCGGGCTTGATTTACTGTCTTTCGACCCTCTCTTCGGTTTCCATCGAGGAGATCTCCAAGCTGACGAGCGGCACGAAGTGGTTCCAGTGTTACGTGTGGAAGGATCGTGGCCTCGTCAAAGAGATGCTCGTTCGAGCGCGGAACGCAGGATTCCACGCTCTGATTCTTACCGTGGACTTTCCAATCACGGGGAACCGCAAACGCGACGCGCGCAACGGCTTTACCATTCCACCGAAGATGAGTGTGCGTCAGGCGTGGGAGGCGCTGAAGCGCCCGGCATGGACCTTTGACTATCTGACGCAGCCGCCTATTCGTTACGCGAACCTGTCCGAAAGCACTGCCGCCGTGAGTCTGGCCCGCTTTGTCGCGGAACAGCTCGACGCGGGCTTCACGTGGCGCGATGCCGAGTGGCTGCTCGGCGAGTGGAACGGGCCGAGCGTAATCAAAGGCATCGTGCGCGAGGACGACGCTGCGCGCGCGCTGGCAAGCGGCTTCAATGCCATCATGGTGTCGAACCACGGTGGAAGACAGCTCGACTTTTCGCCGGCGCCGATCGATGTATTGGAAGACATCGTGAACAAGGTCGCGGATCGCGCAGAGGTCATTCTGGATGGCGGTATACGACGCGGCACGGATGTACTTAAAGCTCTCAGCCTGGGTGCGCGGGCAGTCAGTTTCGCCCGTCCTTACTTGTATGGTCTGGCCGCGGGCGGTGAAGCGGGCGTACGACGCGCCTTGGCCATTATCGCCGCCGATGTGCGCCGCGATATGGCGCTACTGGGCGCCAGTACCGTCTCGCAGATCGACCGGTCGTGCATCCGACCGCGCGCAAGGTCGCCGCTGACCAGTCCAGCCATCGCAAAGGCCATTGACCGAGGTCGATTGCCTGGTTGAACGGCCGAGTTCATTCCCCCCCTTCTGAATCCGCCGGCGGAGCATTGCGCAGGGTCTTGAAGACAGCGGCGGGCTGTTTGGAGATCAGGGCCGGTCCTTTTTGCGGAGTGCTCACCAAAAGCGAGAATTCGCTCGAATAAATATCGCCGGGATGAGAAGTAATGTAGGCCGCCACATAGGTCTGGGCCATGGGTGGACGATCGGAAACCTCGACATCTGAGTAGGTGCCGAACCGCTGACCGAGACCCACGGGTGTCGTGTAAAAGATCCCAAGTTTGTCATCGGAGTCGATGTTCGCGATCCATCCTTGCGATGTAACCGGCTTTTGCGGCCAAGCGGGTGCTCCCGTCACCACTTTCACCGGCCAATCGGGATTCTGCTTCTTGCGAAGCGCCGCGCCCGCCTGCCCATAGGGCGAGACCAGCGGGTACATGAATGTCCCGGTGCGATCCGAATTGAGCGTGGGCATGATGGAAATCACCTTGTAAGTTCTTGGCTCGTGGTTGTAAAAGGTGTAACGAAAGTGCGCGACTCCCTGCGAGTCGATCAACGCATCTTCCACATAAACCCAGTTGCTGGGATTGCCTGTGTTGTAATCCAAGGGCTTGATGACCGCATGAAAATGGTCCGGGTCGGCCTTCCATTTCACGACCGGGCTGCCTTTTTGCGGGAAAAGGACTCCCTTGGGATGCCGATAAAAGGGCTGCCCTCCCCCCTGTGCTCCGGCCTGGGTGGGATTCGTGATCACACCCTTGAAACCGCCGACTTTTTTAAACATCAAGAACTGACACGGTTGCAATTCGCGGCCCACATCGTTGCTGTCCACGATGTTCAGCCCATGGGCCACATTTTTATTGACAATGGCGATCACCGACGCGCCCCAGGCCATGTTGAACGTGATCGACAGCCCGCCGTTGGAGATGACGACGTTCTTGTCGGCGGGCGGCGGCGGGAAGCGTTTACTGTAGGCCTGCGCATTCATGCCAAAACCGGCGACAAGCGCGGCCACGAGACAGCAACACAGGCTGAGACGTCTCCCAGGGCGATAACGAATCGACATATCTTTCTCCTCGCATATAACGCAAGCATCCTCTGATGGCGCCAGGCTCATCTCAAACCCACCCATCCTGGCGTGTGGCTGACCGACCTCATTGAGGAGGGCTGGAACTATCGCTTCCCGGCACGCATGAGCGCGGCACTGCAGTAGGGTCAGGCAGCGCAAAGCTCAGGGTATGCGAACCGGCCGTGATTCCTCTATTGCTTCAAATCAATGCGATCGACGTGTTCCAACCCGGCGTAATCTGAAATGATTACCCGGTCGCCGACGGCGAGGCCGTGCACTACTTCGACCTGCTCGACATTTCGGCGGCCAATCTTGAGTTTGCGGCGCACCGCCGATGTACCGTCTGCCGTCAGCACGAAAATCCAGTTGCCGCCGGTACGTTCCAGAAAAGCGCCGGCCGGAACCATCGTCACCGTCCGATCCTCACCAACCGTCAACTTTCCGCGCAGGTCCTGACCGGGAAGCAGGCCCTGCGGCGCGGAACCTTGAAAGACGAGATCGATGGTGAAGGTGCCATTCGTAACTTGTGGATAAACGCGGCTGACCGTCAGTGCGCAGGTCTCGTCCCCGATGGCGACATCCGCGATCTGTCCGGTGTGAACGCGGCCCAGGTAATACTCGTCTATCGGCGCGGACAGTTTGTAACCGGTATCCGGAGTAATCTCTGCAAACCGTTCGCCGCGGCTACGGCTTTCACCGACCTTGAGATCCATGGCTGTCAGCCGGCCTGTCACAGGCGCATGCACGGTCAGATTGTCGAGCTTGCCGTGGGTTATCTTCAAAGCCTGTTGTAGCGTCGCCAACTGGCTTTGAATGTACGGTAGCTGTTGTACACGGAGTTCTTCTTGCTTCCGGTTGCTCTCGTCCTGCATCGGACGGACTTTCCAGTCATAGTCAAGTTCGTCCTTGACTTGATCTTTGACCTCTACCGCTTCCGCATCGTCCGCCGCGAGAATTGTTCGCCGGGCGAACGAACGCTGTAGTCGAATAATGTTGTAGTCGATGAGTGACAGGGCCTTCTGATTTGCCACCCGGTTCTGCTCGAGCTGCGTTTCGTACGATTGCAGCTGCGTGATCGATTCGATCAAGCGGCTTTCGCGGTCGAGCACGTCGAGTTCGAGTTCCGTATTGCTCAATTTGAACAGGGCTTGCCCTTTCGTCACGATATCGCCGGCTTGGACGAGCAGGCGCTCGACGCGTCCGCCTTCGAGCGCATCGAGGTAGACAGTATTCAGCGCCACCACCTTGCCTCGTAGCGGAATGAAGTCGCGGAAGGCGCCTTGCGCAACACTGGCGATTGTGACGCTATCGGCAGCAACGTGGATGCTGCGTTCGGAGCGTTCAATGAACAACATGCCGGTCATTGCGATGAGAAGCGCGGCGCCAGCGGCGATGCTGGATTGCTTCCAGAGCCTCCTGTGGTGCCGGGTCTGCCGGGGGGGCTGGTCCAGACTCAGGACTCTACTCCCGCCAACCGCCGCCAAGGGCCTTGTACAACGCCACCCGATTATTCTGCTCGGCCAGGCGGTTCGCGATCAATCCTTGCAGCGCCGCATAGTTGCTGCGTTGAGAGTCGAGCACCGCGAGATAGCTGAATCCACCGACCTTGTAGCGGCGCTGCGCGAGCGTGTAAGCGCGGCCTGTGGCCTCGACCAACGCTTCCTGCGCCTTGCGCTGGCGATTCAGTGCCCGGGTCAACGCCAGGGCATCAGCCACCTCACGGAAGCCGGATTGAATGGTTTTCTCATACTGTGCCAGCGCGATATTTTCGTTGATGCGCGCGGCATCCAAGTTTCCCATCAACGCTCCGCCATGGAAGACCGGCAAGGACATCAAAGGCTGGAAGGTCCATGCGCCTGTGGCGGACTTGAACAAGTTCAGAAGCTGCGCGCTCGCCGAACCGATATTCGCGGTCAGGGTGATGTCGGGGAAAAACGCCGCTCGCGCGGCACCGATGTTGGCATTGGCGGCACGCAGTGTGTGCTCGGCCTGAAGCACATCGGGCCGGCGCAACAGTACGGCGGAGGGGACGCCGGCCGGTAGCGGGTCGATTTCCATCGTGTCGGAATCGAATTGGTCGGGCAACAAGGACGGGTCGACCGGGGCGCCGACCAGCAGCGTAAGGGCATCGATGTCCTGAGCAATATAGCCCTCGTAACGAGCGGCGTCGGCGCGCGCCCGCTCGACAGTGGTCTGAGACTGAGCCAGATCAAGACCGGACACCGTGCCGGTCTCGTGTCGCTTCTGCTCGAGGGCCAAGGAGTACTCTTGGCTGCGCAGTGTATTCTGCGCCAGGCGTTGCAACTCGCGATCCGAAGCAACGGCCAGATAGGCGCTTGCCAATTCGGCAATCAAGCTCAACTGCGCGCTGCGGCGAGCCTGCTCTCGAGCCAGGTAATCCTCGAGAGCGACATGCGTCAGACTATGCACCTGGCCGAATAAATCCATTTCATACGAGGGGACCTCAATCCCGACGTTGTTGTAACTGCTGGTCGGAGTAGGAATGCCTGAATTCAAGGATGCGGGCAGCTTTTCACGAGTCACGGTGCCGGAGACGTCGATCCATGGCAGAAGGGCGGCACGTTGAATCCGATACTGAGCGCGAACTTTTTCGATGTTCAGCACTGCCACACGTAAATCGCGGTTGTTTACGAGCGCCAGGCCGATCAGTTGCTTCAGTCGCGCATCCACAAAAAAGTCCCGCCAGCCGATGTCACTGCCCTCGACATTTGTGCCGGGCAATCCCGCCGTCGTAGCGGGGATCGGCCACTGGTTCGGCACCGGCAACGCAGGCTCTCGATACGGCGGTTCAAGTGCGCAAGCGCAAGCCACAGAGAGCCAAGCTAGCCCGCACAGCACCTTACCCAGGATTTGTCTTTGGTGCTTGTGCACCGCCTTGCTCGTCATGGCATGCACCGGTCTCGAGTGGACCCATATCTTGTGGAATGCTTCGGCAGCATTGAAGTTGAAAACCCCTTGTGTTGGCTGCGGCAGCGCGCACTATCCCCCGTTCTCGGCGCTGTCCACGGAAGATTTCACTGCGTGCCAATGGACCGTTGATCCCGGCAAGGGCGGGGCAACGGGATGTGGGCAAGACGACCATCGATCAAGAGTGATCGAAAATGAGCGTTTTTTTCGGCCCCAGGCTGACCGGTCAGCGGGTTCCTTGGCGGCCAGTGAATTCTTCCATGGAAGGCTCCGAGAACAGGGAAATAAGCGTGCTGTTGCCGCTAACACGAGAGGTTTTCGGCTTCAGTGCCGCCGATGCATTCCCCAATAATAGCCCTGCTTGAGAGTACAAACGATAGAATGGGAGAGACAGAATGATTCACAACGATACGCGGCCCAGCGATTGCTCTATGCCTGCGGCTTTGAACGCACGAGGTGTCATTGCGACATTCGTCCGATCTAATTTCTTTAGTGTGAGAAAGGGGGATATGGCGTGAAGCTCACGAAATTATCATTGGGCGTGATGCTCCTTTGCGGTCTTGCGCCCAGTTTCGGCAAAACGGCCACCCCAGGTCCGAGCGACACGCCCCAGCGGGATACCGCCCTCTCGGAGATCATCGTCACGGCGCAGAAGGCCGCGGAACCGCTGCTCACCGTCCCCGTACCAGTCACTGCGATAAGCGCAGATACTCTGCTGCGGAGCAATCAAGTCAGCTTTCAGAGCTACTTTCAGTCGATTCCCAACGTGAATATCGACATCGCGGCGAGCGGCGCCCCGTTCGTGTCCATCCGGGGAATGAGTACCGGTGCCGGCATCGTCAACCCAACGATGAGTTTTACGATTGACGGCATACAATTTGGGTCCTCCTCCGGCTATGGCGCCGCTTTCGGAAACATTCCCGACATCGACCCGAGCAATCTCGCGCGGATCGAGGTGCTCGAGGGGCCGCAGGGGACCCTGTACGGATCGGACAGCCTCTCCGGCCTCGTCAACTATGTGACTCTGGACCCTTCGACCACCGAGAGCAGCGGACGTGTAGAGGCCGGTCTCTCCTCGGTGCAGAACGCCGACAGCCCCGGCTATGACGTGCGCGCCGCCGGTAATTTCCCTTTGAGCGACTCCGTGGCGCTGCGCGCCAGCGCGTTCGTGCGGCGAGCGCCGGGCTACATCGACAACGTAGCTACCGGAGAAAACGGAGCCAATCGCGTCGACGCCGAAGGCGCCTACCTCGCGTTGTTGATTCGTCCGTCGGATTTGTGGTCGCTCAAGCTGAGCGCCCTTTATCAGAACACCGAGGCATACGGCCTGGCTTTCGCCGATCCCACGCTCGGCCTCGGTAACCTGAAGCAGTCCAACATTCCCGGTACGGGACTCCTCCACAACACCAACCAGGCCTACAGCGCGATATTCAAGGCGCAGCTCGGAGAAGCGCAGCTCACCTCATTGACCGCGTACAGCGTGAACTCCGGCCACCAGGCGCTCGACGATACGTGGGACTATGGCCCGATCGCCCAGGCAGTTTTTGGGGTGGCGGGCGCCAAAGACCTGGATCGGTCGACAACCGACAAATTCAGCCAGGAGGTGCGTCTCTCACTCCCGGTGACCGGATGGCTGGACTGGATGGTGGGGTTGTACTACGCGTACGAGGACACCCACACCGAGCAGGACATCTGGGGCGCGGACCCCGTCACCGGCCAGATTCTGCCCGCCAATAACGTAGTCCTCGCGTCCTGGCCGTCGACCCTCAACCAGGAGGCCGTGTTCACGAACTTCACCGTCCATTTCACGGATCGCTTCGACGTCCAGCTGGGCGGCCGGGAAAGCATCAGCAGACAGACATACTCGGAAGTCGATGGCGGTAACTTTGCAAGCATCTTCGGGATATCCAATTCGCCCCTCGGCTTTGTAACCCCCCAAGTCGATACCAAGGACAGCGCTTTCACCTACCTCATAACGCCGCGCTTCCGTTTCACACCCGACGTGATGGTGTACGCGAGGGTGGCCACCGGCTTTAGAAATGGCGGCCCCAACCCCACGTGCACGGCCTTCGATCTGCCGTGTCACTTTGACCCTGATCGCACGCATGACTACGAGGTCGGCCTGAAGGCGGCCTTTCTGGAGCACAGGCTTGTCGTCGACACGTCCATCTTTTACATGCCCTGGAAGGACATCCAGCTTCCCTACCTCCCCGCATGCGGTTGCGCGAGCACCGTCATCAACGCGGGAGACGCGAAGAGCCAGGGTATCGAGCTGAAGGTCGATGGGCGGCCGACGCCCGATCTCACGTTGAGCGGATGGTTTGATTACGACGACGCGGTCATGACTTCCGTATCCTTTGCGGGGATCGGCTTCGTCTACAAGCCCGGCACTGCACTGCCCTTCAGCAGCAAGTATTCCGCGCACTTGGATGCTCAACAGGACTTTCAGATTTCTTCCGAAGCCACGCTGTCCGTCGGCGCCCAGGCCAGCTACGTCGGCAGCAGAGCCGCCGGCATCAGCGACTCGCCAACCCTGCAGCATTTTCCCGGATACACCCAGACGGACCTCCGGGCCGGATTGGATCTCAAGGCCTGGCAGTTCATGCTGTATGCGAACAACGTAGCGAACATACGAGGGATTACGGGCAGTCTGCTGCCTTATCAGCAATACAATGCTTACATACAACCGAGGACCGTCGGCGTATCAATCGTAAGGAATTTCTGATGTCCGGCAAGCGGCCCTGTGTGGCGACAGGGCCGCTTTTCACGGCTGTTTGCTCACGAATCACGTGAATGGTCCTGACACGTCGAGGCCGGGCTCGCCGCGGTTGCGATGGCCGAGACGAAAGTCCCTCAGCTGCGTTTCGTTCAACTGTCCTTATGATGCGCATGCCATGCATTTAGGAGCTCGCGTTCCCGCGCCATCGAATCCTCGATGCCGCCGATCCCATTGACCCCTTGCAGAAGCTGAGGCTGACGATCGGGAGGTTGACTCCTGTACCAGGACAAAGCGTCCGCAGCAGTCACGGCAAGTGTCCGAAATTTGAGCCCCCGGGCGATGGCCTTGTCATTTCTCACGCGCATCAGGCCCGGTATTCCCCCTTCCGTGACCCACATGAGGGGGCTGCTCCATACCGGAGGCACTCCCTGCTCGCGCAGCCAAGTTGCGGATACCCACACCAGCGATACGGAGGAAGCGCTTATCCCGCGGATTGCCCCCAACATTTCGGCGAATCCCATAGGTGCAGCAGGTCCGACGGCGTTGAATATGCCCTGTTCGCGCCGTTCGATCATCGAAATGATCCATTCGGCCATATCGCGTACATCGATGATCTGGACGGGAGCCAGAGGATCGCCGGCCACCAGTATCTCCCCGCCTCGTTCCATTCGCACCGGCCAGTAGGTGAGCTCGCCGGTGCCGGGGCCCACTATAAACGTCGGCCGAATGATCAGTGCCTTGCCCGGAAACTGCTTTTGACTCTCACGTTCGCACAACACCTTCAACGCTCGGTATTCGTCAACCTCCCGAAACTCAGTGATGGAGTAGGGGTCTTCAGTCCCTGTGTAATCGACGAGCTTGCCCTCTTCGCGCGCCCCGCCCGGGTTCGCAACGGGATTTTCATAGACGGAATCCGTGGAGATGAATGTGTAGTGCCCGACACGGCCCTTCAGCCCCTCGCCCAATATCCGAATCCATTTCGGACCAAACGTAGCCACGTCGAGGACCGCGTCCCAATCTCTGTCCTTGATCGGGTCGAGGTTACCGTTGAGGTCGCCGGTCAGCATCTCTACTTCGGCGGGGAAGTCCGAAGCTCGATTCCCACGGCTGAAGACGGAGACCTTATGTCCTCGGCTCAATGCCGCGTGGACGTGATACGGTCCGATGTTGCCCGTGCCGCCAAGAATGAGTATGCGCAAAGGCGTCGAAGGGTTCTGCATCGTTCTCTAGTGTCGTCTCGCTGGGAAAGCGGTGTACATAGCCATACTGATCATCTGCTGGCACAAAATGCCTGTGAAAATTGCCGATTTCCGTATCCATCGAGCGGGCAAACGAGGTCTCGACAGACCGACCTGCTCAAAGGAGAAGCCGAAGCGCGGAATCAGCCGGTCCAACCGGCGTCCTCCTGCGGCCAGGTGGCGCGCCGGCTGACCAGCGGAATGAGCGAAATCATTGAAATGAGAATGCCGCCCAACCCGAGGCATTGCACGGCGAAGAAGCCGAACCTGACCGCCAGCTCGCCGGCGACATAGGGCCCGATCGTGAAGCCACCGTACGAGGCGGCCGACATCGCGACCGTGGCCGTGCCGACGCGGTCCGCACGGGCAATGATGGCAAACTGTACGGTGCCGAAGGCGAGCCACGCGAAGTTGAACGCGCATACCGAGGCGATGTATACGGCGGGAATCGGCGATCGCATGGCCGCGACCGCGGCGGTGGACAGCGCCGTGCTCGCAATCAACGGCAGCACCTCGCCCAGGCGTTTGTTCGGAAACATCATGACCGCCGCGCCGAGGAGGCCCGCCAGAGTGCAGGCAGAGACGGCGGTGTTCACGTCCTGTGCGGGAATGCCGGACGCCGCGCCCATTCGCTCCATGAATGTCCACACGGCGCCCTCTCCGATCACGAAGGCGATCACGCCGCCCACCGCGAGCCAAACATCGCCCCCGCTTCCGCCCGCCCCGGACGCGCGGTGGGCCGGCGCTTGCTTCACGAAAGCGCGGGCCGGCAACGGCAGTGCGAGCGGTATCGCGAGCGCCGAGAACAGCGCAAAGGCGAGGAAACCGCTGCGCCAGCCGTAGCGGCCGGCGAGCAGCGGCAACGCCGTCACGGCGATGAATCCCGACACCATCTGAGCGATGGAGAACATGGCGAAATTTCTCTGCGGATGCGTGTCCGAGTAAATCGTATAGCAGGCCGCGAGAATCAGGCCGCTGGAGATGCCGCCGGCCAGCTGGAATGCGACGATGAGCGTCTTGGCATCGCTCGATGCGCAGCCCACATCCGCGAGGGCCAACGCAAGGGCGGCGGCAATGACCACGGTGCGCAACTGCGCGCGGCGCACGAGTGGTACCCCGGCGAGGGAGCCCAAGGCAATGCCAGCGACGTCCGCCGATGCCAGCAGGCCGAGCGCGCGGTCATCCCAACCAAGCCCCGAAGCGATGACGGTGACCAGGGCCGGCAGCGCATTCACGATGAGCAGCGCCGCCACGCCCGCGAAGATCGCTCCGAACAGGGCAAGTCGGCTGATCATCGGCCCCCGGGACTCAAGGTCCCGCACGCTCACCCGATAACGTCACCGACCCTAGCAGCTCTGAAGGCAGCAGTTTCGCAGGAGGACCCATTTTCACCGGCTCCGCGCAACTCACCGCGGTGTCACAGTAGTTGGGAGGCGGCGCGGGCATGTTGTACGACCTCACGTTCGTCTCAGTCACCCGCAGATTCTTTGAATGTTCACGCGCCACAGGGTGTCCACAATATCCCCAAATCTTTGCCGTTGAGTCTGACCTGCGCGACATTCTTGACTTCGCCCCAGTCCAGCGAGATTCGACGATGCCTGCGTTCAGGCAGATCAAAGGTATTCCGATACGTGGCCTTGCCGCTGTGATGAAGGATACCCTCTCTGGACGCTGAGACCAATCGTCCGAGTGTTGGAATACCACCTTCGGTCGTGTATCGGGCGCGGCCGGCAGGATCGTAGAGCGCTCGCTTCGAAGGATCCGTTGTCTGTGGTATCGATGGAACTTATAATGGCTCGAACACGCACACCAGCGATCCAATCATCGAGGACGGCGCAAGCGGTCCAATGCGCGGATCCAGGAGAATCATGGCTACGGTTCCCTTCGTCGACACGCATTTTCATCTGCACGATATGAAGCGTCCGGAGCTTCGGTATCTTTGGCTGGAACGCGACTGGGTTCACCCGCTGCTCGGCGACATCGATCCGATCAAAGCGCAGCACTACTGGATTCAGGATTTCATCGCGGAAACGCGCTTTTCAAATGTATCCAAGGCGGTTCATGTCCAGGCGGCGTTGGGCACGCTCGACCCGGTCGACGAAACCAAGTGGCTGCAAGCCTTTGCCGACCAATTCGGCTATCCCCAGGGCATCGTCGCCGAGTGTCACTTGAATCAGCCCGATGCCCAGTCGGTCCTCGAACGCCAGATCCAGCACAAGAATGTACGCGGAATTCGCGACTTCGGTCCGGGCGATTATCTGATGGACCCGGCCTGGCGCGCGGGTTTCAAACTGCTCAAGAAGTTCGAATTGGTGTCCTGCATCGACACGCGTCCGGAGCGCGCGGCAAACCTCGTCGATCTCGCGAAGGCCCATCCCGACGTTCCGATTTGCATAGACCATTGCGCACTGCCGGAGAAGCGCGACTCCGATTACTATCAGATGTGGCGCAAGGCGCTCGGCGAGATGGCCAAGGCGCCCAACATCACCATGAAAATCTCCGGCCTTGGCATGTGCGACAACCGGTGGACGCTCGACAGCCCGAGGCCATGGATTCTCTCCTGCATCGAGAATTTCGGCACCTCACGGGTGGTGTTCGGCAGCAACTGGCCCGTCGATCGCATGTACAGCTCCTATCCCGACATCGTGAATGCGTACCGCACCATCCTCGGCGGCTTCACTTCCGACGAGCAGTTGGCGATGCTCTCGGGCAATGCGGAGCGCCTGTTCCGCATCTGATCGGCACGGCCGCATCATATCGCGAGGGTCCCTCCATGGTCAGTTGGCTGTGGATGACCGCCTGAGAAGCGTACTCGGGAGAGACCCAGGGTCCCCCGCTTCCCGCCCATCCTGCACCGTTGTCGGACGCGCGCACGTCATCCAAAGCGCGATGGTGCGAATGAGGTCCCGACGATTCACGGCATTTGCGCCGCCTCGGTTCTAGCAACGAGCGCCGACATCTGTCTCCCAAGCATGGTCCCAGGTCCGCAGCTCCCACTTCGTCAGCAGCTCCTGATGCTCCTTCAACGCGTCCTTGTATGCCGGCTGCTCGGCTAGATTGTTCATCTCTCCCGGATCGACCGACAAGTCCATCAGTTGCTCCGCATGGCCGCCGCAGGCGTAGCGAGCGTACTTGAACCGTTGGGTGCGGATCATGCGATCGCCCCAACTTTCGGCGACGACGTACTTGCGCCAATCCTTCGGAGCACCCCCCTCCGCAACGGAACGCAGACTCCGCCCGTCCAGTGCAACCGACGGAAGTTTTATTCCGGCGTACTCGCACAGAGTCGGCAGCAAATCGAGCCCGGTCGAGACCAGATGGGTGTTATCGACCCGCCCTTCGGGAATGACGCCCTTGTAGCTCATGATGAAGGGAACCCGCGTGGCTTCCTCGTACAGCACTTCCTTGGCCTCGAGCTTATGAGCTCCGTCCATTTCGCCATGGTCGCTGGTGAACACCACCAGGGTATTGCGCTCGAGACCGGCGTCTCGAAGCGCCGTGAGAATGGTGCCGACTCTGCGGTCCGCCCGCTCCGTCAACCGATGGTAGATCCAGCTGTGGATGCGCCAGTCCTCCTCCGTCCAATGTTTCCGCACCCAGGCGCGGAACGCGCCGTAATACGGCATCGGCTTGAGGATCTGGTCGGCGATCGCGTCGGGCTCGAGAGCCGGAATCGCGTGATTGGCCGGCAACGGCGGGCAGTGTTTCTCGAAAAATTCGGTCCGATTCTTGAAGTTCCGCGCTTGCTTCATGAGGTCGCCGGAAGCATCCCCGTTGTCGAATATCGGCGGCTGACCCAGCGACGCACGATATGCATTGATGGCCACAAAACAGATGTCGTGCGGATTGATCAGGCTGGCCGTCAGAAAGAACGGCCGCTCGCGAGGACCCTTCAGATAATCGGCGCACGCCTCGGCCAGGCGGCTACGCCGATCTGCCTCGAAGTGCCGGTACGATAAACCGGCAAACTGGTCGCGGAACGCTTGCGGCAAATCGATCTTACCGCCATAAGCGGCGTCATATCCCGCGGCATGAAACAGAGTACCGAGCCCGGTCTCGAGAATGGAGGCCGGTACGTCCCGTTCCTGCACATCCCATTCGTTGGTGATGTTTGCCGAGTTCGGCATGCGGCCTGTTTCCAGGCTGAAGCGCGAAGGTCCGCAGACCGGATTCGTCGTATAGGCGAGCTCGAAGCGCACCCCCGACGCGGCAAGAGCGTCGAGCGCCGGAGTTTTCAACCAGGAATTACCCGCGCAGCTCATCATCTTCCAGGACTGCTGATCGGTGATTATGAGAAGAACATTGGGACGGTGATCCGAGGCCGCCGCTTGCGGCGCGGCGACTGCCCTCAAGGCGGTCGCGCCCACCGCTCCGGCCGCGGCACATCTCATGAAGGATCGGCGATTCATAGCGTAAGCTCACCCGCCCCATCAATGCGCGACATGCTGGAGGAGCCTAAGATTTCCGCGTTGGCACACCACAACATGCTCGTCTTCTTTCCCATCGCCTGGTGCCTCTACACCGCCCTTGCACGGGCCCGCGCCTCATTCAACTCTCTTCGCGTGCACCTCGCTTGCGCCCTCCCGTATGACGAGCTCGTTGGGGCGTCCCTGGCCATCTGCCACGAACGTCAGGCGCGCCTCCGCCCCCTTCACGAAGTATTCTTTCCCGCTCTCCGGAAAAATCTCGACTTTCCCATAACCGATCGTTTGGACAACGCTCGCATAACCATCCTTCTGCACATACAGATGATCGCCCTTTCGCGTGACCGCAATAGACGATCTGGGCGCCAGTTGATATGTCCCGATATACCCGTCGAATGTCTTCGGGTCGACCTGAACGATCTCAGGCTCCTTCGGGGGTACCCAGAGCGGAACCTTTTGGTCAAGCAGATGCCGTCCGATGTCGTCCACGCCTTCCGGCGACCGGGTGTTGGACAGAGCCACTACACCTATACGACTCTTGGAATCAAACCCGAAAAAGGACCGATATCCTCCGGTTGCCCCGTTGTGCCATATGACTTCCTTGCCATCGGCCGTGTAAATGTGCCAGCCAAGAGCGATTTCCAGATTGGGGACACCGGTCGGCAGCCGTACACTCAGCATGGCTTTCATCGCCCCCGCGAGCGGCGTTTTCGTGTAACCCAGGTTCGCGGCCAGAAACTTGAACAGGTCGTTCGTGGTTGATCGTATTGCTCCGGCCGGCGCGAGTGGGGCTCCGAAGTCCCAATTGTCCACCGAATCCAAATTCACGACCTGATGTCCCACCGCCAAGCGTCTTTTCATTTCCGGCGTGAGCGTGATTGCCGTGCTGTTCATTTCCAGCGGATCGCAGATTCGCTTCCGCACGAGTTCCTCGTAACGCTTCCCCGCGCGCCGCGACACCACAAATCCCAGCAGTCCCGCCCCGAGGTTCGAGTATTCGTACTTCGAGCCTGGATCGCGAGTCAGCGTATAGCCTGAAAGGAATTGATAGAGTTGCTCCGCCGAATAGTCCACGAAGGGGTTGTTTTCGTTTTCGGGTGTAAAATTCGTCGGCATCCGCTCCAGCCCGGACGTGTGCGTCGCGAGAGCAACCAGGGTGATTTGCTTCCCGTCCCTCTGCGGCACCTTCACTGTTGCGGGCAGATATTTCGCCACCGGATCGTTCAGCGCCATCTCTCCGCGCTGTACCATCTGCGAGAGCAAGAGCGAGGTGAATACCTTGCTCATCGAACCGATCTCGAAAATCGTGTTGCCGTCGAGCGGACGCGAATCGCCCTTCTCAAGATGTCCGTATGCAACTATCCGCCGTCCTTGCGGCGTGATGAGGCCCACGACGATGCCGACGGTGCGGTGCTCGACGTCGATTCGATCCACGAGCATCTGCCGGATCTCGCCATCCGACGGCAAAGCATCATGCGAAACGGGCCGGGGCTGGGTTTCCGTCGCGGCGGCGCCTCGTTGCTTCGCAAGGGCGTCGATCGAGTAAGAGGTGTTGAGCAACATCGAAATCGCAAGCAATACCGGCCCGCTCGAAATCCTACGAATCACGGCATCTCTCCCATGATGGAATGTTCTCGACGATCAGGTACAAGCGGTTCTACAGATAGCGGTTCCCGGATACGTGTTGGGAACCAATTTTCCCTGGTCCACCAGCACGGCACCATTGACGATGACGTACTTCATGCCCGTGCTCGCCGCCTTTGGCATCTGGTACGTGGCCTGATCAACTATCTTGTTGGGATCGAACACGACCACATCGGCATCCGCGCCCTCCTGCAGTCGTCCCTTGCGCCGCGCGGCACCGGTGGAGCTCTCGAGCCGTTGCGCGGGCATCAGGCTCATCTTCCGAATGGCATCCATGAGCGTGAGGGTCCGCTGGTTCCTGACGTAATATGCGAGTATCCGCGCGTGCGTGCCGGCGTTTCGGGGATGCCCCAGATCACCGTCACTCGCGATCATTACCAATGGGTTGACGATCACCGAATCGACCATCGCCTGTTGGTTCATGAAAAGAATCACTTTTTGCGGGTGTGCGGATGCGTGCAGCGCCTCAAAACGCTCCTTCGTCAGCACTTCACCAGTTTCCGGAATCACCAGGGCCTCATAGCCGATTCCCAGCTTGTCCCGCCACCCAGGGTTGAACAGCGCGGAATTGATCTCCGTCATCCCGGCAGTATAGGGGTACGCTTCCGTCGTAACATCCAGTCCTCGCGCTCGGGCGCCCGCCACCAGAGCAAGGCATTCCAACCCGTCGCGAAGACAACTGCTGTTGATATGGACGATGTGCAGCGAGGCGCCCGTTACGGCGGCCGCCCCGATCACCTCGCCCACCGCCTCTATGCTCGAGCCGGGTTCCAGACGGCCGAAGCTCCTCACGTGCGTGAAGATTGGTACGTGATTCCTGGCTGCGAGACGGAACATCCGAATCACTTCGAGGCGGGAGGCGCCCGGCGTGTACTGGATGCCCATGCCGATCCCGAGAGCGCCTGCGTCCAATTCGGACTGCAGACGCGCCTCGATCCTCGAGAGCTGCTCGTCGGTTGCCGGCAGGTTGGTCGCATCGCCCGCCACGGGCAGCATGCCCGTCAGGATGCCCTCCTTGAGGGGAGCACCGAAGACGAGCGCACGTGCCGCCCCATGACTTGCGGTCGCGCCGTAATTGATCAGGGATCGAGCCGCCTTCAGCCTCAAGAATGCAGCTAAATCGGGCCGGCCGAGCTCCATCTCGAGCGCCGTCGTGACGCCGTCAAAAGCCTTCAGGCGCCCACTCTCCTCGTCTTGCCCATGTTGGTGCAGATCGATGAATCCCGGCGACACCACGAGGCCCTTGGCATCGAGCACTCGCCGCCCCACGAGGAAGTCCTCAGTGACACGTGCAATGCGGCCGCCCGAAATGCCCACGTTGCGGACCGCATCCAATCCTGACTCCGGATCGATGATGCGCCCTCCGGATATCACGACGTCATAGGTCGGAGCGCAGATGCCGGGTACAGGCATGACCCCCAAACCGAAAAGCACCAAGCCGCCAATGAGCGTCAGCCGATATCGCATATGCTCAATGCGAGGCGGATAAAAAACAAGAAACAAAAGCGGCCATATCAGAATGTTTTGCGCACGGAGAGCGCAATGGTTCTTGGCTGAAGCACAGCGGCAGCGTACGTGGGGAAGAACCCAGGACCGCCGGAAACATCGACGAATTTATTCGTCAAATTGTTGACGGAGACATCTACGCTCCAGGACTGATAGGCCAATTCCGCGTGCAGATCGACCTTCGTATAGCCTGGAAACGTTACGCCGGTTGCTCCCTTCGTCGGAAAGAGACCTGGACGAGACCCCAAGTATCCAACATCGCCGCCCACGGTAGCGGAAATGATATCCGTCAAGGGAAAGGTCTGATTGACCGAAACGTTCCCGGACCATTTTACGGACAGGGGCAACGTGGCACCGCTTAGACCGACGCCCAAACCGGGTCCGACGGGAAGGTTTTGTGTCAGCTCGGCATTATTCCATGCACCCCAGGCAGCTATTTTCAACCCCGTCGCCGGCTCTGACTGAAGCGACAGCTCGATTCCCTCGCTTTTTGCAGCGCTTCCGTTGGTGAGGTAGGTACACCCGCAAGGATTGCTGTATTCATTGAGTTGGATGTCCTTCCAGCTGATGTAATAGATAGAGGTATCGTATAACAGCAAGCGGTCTATCAGATTGCCTTTGGCTCCAATCTCGTAATTTTCCGTCTTGTCGGCATCGTGCTCACAGGGAAAGTCGTAACGAAGGCACCCGTTGGTCACCGCCCCGCCGGGGACAATTCCGCCGCCACCCGGCCGATAGCCGGATGCAACTCTCGCATAGACCATGAGATCTTCGGACACCTTGAATCGTGGGGTCAGCAAATAGGTGAATGCGTTCGCTGTGGGTACGGAACTAGGCTGACCAGGCAGGGTGACACCGGTACCAAAGGGAGGTAGTGCCAGTGTCGTCTGCCCAGCAGTGGCCCACTGCCGAATTTTGCTCTCGCGACCGCCAATCTGAACGTCGAATTTGTCCGTGAAGTGATAGGTGATGTCCGTGAATGCGGCGAGCTCGTCGAGATTGTGCACGCTGCAATCCTCCACGCAGCTCTGGAACACATTTGCAATCAAGGCTCCCGTGAAGGAATTGTCGATGGGCACATCCTGAGTGAATATAACCTTGTCATTCGAGTAAAAGGCGCCGATCAGCCAATCGATTTTCGAGCCGAGGGGAACCGACAATCGAAGTTCTTGAGTGAACTTCCTCTCTTCGGAATCAGTGATGATCGGAACGCTACCCGAGCCATAAATGGGGGTTAATATTGGGCCATACACATTTGAGAAATCAAACCCTGTATGGTCGTGGTCGATGCTGTATCCGCTGACAGCCGTCAGCTCGGCAGCACCGATCTTCTCGTTGATGACGGCACTGTAGCCCTGTAAAACTCTCTCGAAACGGCCACTATTGGGCAATCTGTCTTGTTGGAGCTCGCCCAGCCCCGGAAGGTTGTCCACCTCGCTCTGGCCAAAGCCCTTGTTGACTTGATAAAGCGCGCTGAGCTTGATCGAGAATGTGTCCGACGGCCGCCATAACGCCGCCAGATGGCCGCCGGAGACCTCTATCTCATTGATGCCCTCCTGCCCGTTCCGAACATTGTCGATGTAGCCCGGGTCATCCCGCGTGTAGGCGTTCGCGCGGATTGCAAAGGTGTCGCTCAGCGGAACGTTGACCGAACCGCGAAAGTTATATCCGAGTTCCGCACCGTTGTAGACTGTGCTGGTACCTGCCTGCACGGATCCGCTCACCCTGTCCATTGATGGATCGGCCGTCACATACCTTATCAGGCCGCCCATGCTGCTGGCCCCATACAGCGTGCCCTGCGGCCCGCGCAACACCTCGATACGCGACAGGTCGCTCGGATCAAGATCCGGAGGCGCCAAACCCGTGGGGAGGCCGCCCGCCGCCGATCCGAAGGGCACGTCGTCCACGGTAACGCCTGTGGTTGCGTTGGCAAATCCGAAGCCGATTCCGCGAATGGTCAGATTCTGGTTGCCTTCCACGCCCGGAGTGAGATTCAATCCCGGCACGCTGCTGAAATAGTCCTGGAGTCGCGTCTGGTTGCTTTGGACCAGTGTCGCGGCGCTGAGGGCCGTTACGGGAACGGGTACGTCCTTCAGCCGCTCTTCGCGCTTTTCCGCGGTCACGATGATTTCGGATAGCTGATTATTCTCCGCAGCCTGTTGCGAGGCCGAGTTGCTCGCATCGGCCGCCAGGGCGTTTGCACTGACGGACAGCATCGTAAATAGCGCAATGAATGTGGAGCGAAGAGTCGCTTTACCGAAGACGATGACATTGAGCGACCGATGGGACCGCGCATCGCAGTGATTCATTCATTTCCCCCGTGCTATCGTTCTTACTCTCGAACACATCCCATTATTGTGGAATACGTCGGCGGCATTGAAGCCAAAAGGCCGCCCCGTTTGCGGCAACCGTGCGCGTTATTCTCTGTTCTCGGAGCCTTCCACGGGAGATTTCACTGGGCGTGTCGTACTGCCAATGCCGCAAGTCAGCCGATCGGCGCCGCCCGGGTAGGCATCATTACTCACCTCTTCTCGTCGACCCACGACTCGGTCGGTACATCCGTTGGCGCCGGCAGCGAACGGAGGTAGGTGACGAGCATCCACACCCCTTGGGTTCCGAGCAGGCCGCCGAAAGCCGGCATTCCCTTTGGCCGCCCGTAGAAGATTGAATTGAAGACTTCGGCGTCCGCGCCTCCGTAGCGCCAACGCCCATCGGCGAGGGAGGGTGCGATGGAGCCGCTCGCATCGCCTCCGTGGCAGCCGTCGCAATTCATGGACGTGAATAACAGCGCGCCCTGCTTGGCGACGGCCGCGTCGCCCGTGTGGGGGTTGGTGAGCGCTCCGCCCGGAGACGGTACGCCGCCTGCCTGCACATGTGCTTCATAGCGCACCGCGGGCGGCGCCGTTCCGGCCGGCTCGTTCTTTCGCGCACAGGCGAGGAGCATGAATGCCGGAGCTAGAAGCAGCAGGACCTTCAGGGGCAGGTACACGCGGCGCGGATTTCGATGGAGGTACTTCATAGGCCGAAGATCCAGATCATGCCGCCCTGGCTGGTATGGCGGCCGATGTCCTTGATGAAATCGGCAGGCGAGCGTACATCCGCGGGATCGTCCGAGCGGGTGTCTCCCGAGAGCAGCGCCCAGTCGCCACCGATACCCGCGTAGACCGCGACGTATTGCCGGCCGTCCGGCCCACGGTAGGTCATGGGGTTGCCGACGACGCCGGAGCCCACCTTGAACTTCGAGAGCACTTTGCCGTTACGGGCATCCGCGGCGACGAACCAGCCGTCGAGCGTGCCGTAGAAAACGACATCGCCGCCCGTTACCAGCGCGCCGCTCCAGTTGGGAAACGGCAGTTTGTTTTCCCAGACCTTGACCCCGCGCGCGGCATCCCAGGCGATGAAGCTGCCGAGAAAGCCTCCCGGACCACCAATATAAGGACTCGTCATACCCATGTACGGAGCGCCCTTCAGATAGCTCACGCGCCAGGCGAGGAAGTCCATGCAGAAGTTGTTGGTGGACGTATAGAAGAGATGTGTGCGCGGCGAGTACGCTCCGGGCGATGCGGGACTCACTCCCCCCTCGAGGCTCGGGCAGATACCCTTGACGTTGCCGCGCGAAGCGCCGGTCGCCTTCGAGGGATCCACCACTGGTCGGCCGGTGGTCAAGTCGACCGATTTCGCCCAATTCTCCGGCGCGAAGGGCTGGGCTACGAGCAGCCGCCCGGTGGCGCGATCGAGTGTGTAGGCGAAGCCGTTCTTGTCGAAGTGCACCAGCGCCTTGACCACGTGTCCGCCGATGGACAGATCGGCGAGGATCATCGCGCCTGTGGCGTCGAAATCCCAACTGTCGTGTGGAGTGAATTGATACGCCCACACGAGAGCCCCGTCACTCGGCCGGCGTGCCAGCACGCTCGACGTCCACTTGTTGTCGCCGGGCCGATCGTCTGCGTTGTAGGGTCCGGGGTTTCCGGTGCCGTAGTAGATGAGATCGAGTTCGGGGTCGTAGGAGATCGAGCCCCAGACCGGAGCGCCGCCATGGCGCCAGGCATCGGGCGGCCAGGTGGTCTCCCCTAAATTGGGGCCCGAATCGTAGACCGGTTTGAACGTGCCGGCCTTGACGCCCATGTCGGCGTCCGGCCCGAGGTTGTGCACCGTCCACACCAGCTTGCCGGTCGCAAGATCGAGTCCCTTCAACCAACCGTAGATGCCGAACTCTCCGCCCGAGGCGCCGACGATCACACGGTCGCGCACGACCAGCGGCGCCATGGTCACGGTCTCACCGCTCGCGAGATCTGCGATCTGCGTGTTCCACAGCTCGCGTCCGGTCCGGGCATCGACCGCGACCGCGTGCCCATCGAGCAGGTTGTAGAGGATCTTGCCGTCGGCATAGAACGCGCCGCGGTTGATCGTATCGCAGCACGCCTCGCCGATCGCATTCGAGCTGACCGCCGGACGGTACTTCCATTTCAGCGGATACCCCTCGCGGGTGAGATCGAAGGCATAGAGTACGTTCGGCCACGGGGTGACGACATACATCGTGTCGCCGACCACCAGCGGCTGTCCCTCGTGCCCGCCCAAGACTCCAGTCGAGAAAGTCCACACGGGATGAAGCCCGCGCGCATTCTGCGCGCTGATCGAAGCAAGCGAACTGTAGCGCGTGCTCGCATAGTCTTTCGCCGGCATGCGCCATTCGGCATCCGCCCCGGAAGGCGTGGCGGCCGCGAACGCCGCCGTGCCGGCAGCGAGCGCAGCCAGGCCGCCGACAACTACCTTGAGCACTGCGCTAATCATGAGTCTCCCATTTGACGTATGCACGACCACCTCGCTCGAACTCGACCCTAATTCTCTGCCATGAGGCGTACCGGCCCCAGCAGTCCGGAACTCAATAAGGTGGCAGGCGTTCCATTCTTTTTCCGCTCCTCGCATTCCTTGTCCCAGGCGCAGAAAAACGCCGCCGGCAACCGGTTTTCGTAGGTCACGACATTGGTCTTCGTAAGGCGTTGCTCCCTGGGCAAATTGGCATCTCCTATCAGCCGGTTCGGCCAGAGATTGACCACTTCGATCTCCAAGTCATTTTTGCCGGCGCGCACGAAGCTCCCGATATCGACGCGCCAAGGCGCCGTCCATACGATTCCCGCCTCGTGTCCGTTGATGCGAACCTGCGCAATGTTCTTGACGACGCCCAGTTGCAGATAGAGCTTCCCGGCAGTCGCCGCAGAAAGGGTAAAACCATTGCGATAAATCGCCGTCCCGCTGTAGTAGCGAATCGAGTCTTCCGGCCGTTTGGACCAATCGTCGAGTTCCGCAAATATCACGCTCGGCGGCCCGCCCCACTTCGGATCGAAACTGACCCGCCATGGTCCAATGATATTGGCCACCAATCGGGGTGCAGGCACATTCCCCCGCCTCTTTCGCTGATGAGGTCTCGAGACTTTACGGAATACGACGAATGCGCTTTGTTTGGCGTCGAAACACAGCGGCACCACGGTTCGAGCGCCATCGACGTGAAACTCTTCCAGCTCACGAATGACGCCCGTTACCGGATCCCAAAGCTCCGGAACCCTGCCTGATACGCGAAAGGCCACGTCGACGTCGGTCTGCAACTCGGCCAGATTGGCGATGAAGTAGACATCGCAATGTCCCTCACGCCGATGAACCCAGTCCAGTTCCGCGCTGTCCTGGGCACCGCGAAACTCGATGTCGGGAACCAGGCCATCCGCCTCGATGAGGCCGCTCGATGCGTGGCCCCATATCACCCGGCCCGCCCCCATCTTCCTGGCACTGCCGGACGGCTTATCGCCCCAGAGCTCATGGGCCGCCGCCTCTATTTTCTGCTGAGAGTGCGGATAATCCATCAAACCCAGCGATGTCTTTGGCGGAGCGCCGATGAGGGTGATTCCACCCTCCACCAGCGTCT
>Ga0134126_10002359_pt1 | contig 23843 bp, 25 predicted proteins | sample KB31752_FD_96881 | JGI IMG/M metagenome (GOLD analysis project Ga0134126, IMG submission 96881) | Terrestrial soil microbial communities with excess Nitrogen fertilizer from Kellogg Biological Station, Michigan, USA - KB3-175-2 | ecosystem: Environmental > Terrestrial > Soil > Unclassified ... | reverse complement strand
CCTGATGCTGCAGAATGCGTTCGACGAACGCGCGCAACGCGCGATCTACGCCGAATGCACCACGCAGATCTGCGGCCACCAGCCCTACATCGTACCCAGCCGCCCGCGCACCGTGGCGATCAGATTCTCGCAGCGGTTCTGAACGGAAGCGCTTGGGAAACCGGCGGACAGGAATATTGGGAACCAAATTTCTTCTGATCGGCGGATGCTTGAGCCTTGCCGCCTGCAACGGACGGGATTGGCGAGCGCAGGCGATAACAAACGCGGAAGAGAAAGTGCAGATAGAGGTCAATTATCCCGCTGCCGAATTCTCGAGGGTTCAGGTCACCGGCAACAGTACGACGGGACAGACTTGCGGATACGTCACCGTAAAAACCGGCTACGCCCAGTTAAAGAGAACCGCGCGCTTCATTGTTTACATCGATGGAACCGCCGGACCTTTTGTTGAAGCGGATTTGGGGGCGCATCCTGTTTCGCAGCAAAGATTCGATTTTGCCTGGCAATACGATTGTCTCAAGGAAGGTTATAAGCTCTGAGCGTCTGTTATTGCCGTCGCTTTCAGCGGCCGCGATGAAACCGACATTGCGCGATTTCGAGTTTTTGCGCACCCCCTTGCCGCCGACGCGATAGACGAGACAACCCACGAGCACCCTTCGGGTGAGGAGTAGCGCGGGGAGCAGAACGAAAGGGTTGAAAAGACCAAAACCAAATCGGGACCTTCACGCCTCGAAATTGGCGGACAGGGTGGCTGTATTCATAGCTTCCGGGGAGGTCCGGAGCAGTCCGAGAAGCAGTACAAATTCTTTTAGATTCAGGTACTTATCGTCTGGTGACCTCTTGTACCATCCGCTACCTTCCAGAAATGAAATGGGGGTATGAGCGGGGGTAGGCATTCAGCCGCTTCCGTAGCGGAGGAGGCGCTGCGTGCGAGAGTTGGGAAAACTGACGGCGGTTAGAGTCGCGAAGCTTAGCGAGCCAGGACGGTACGGCGACGGCAACGGCCTTCATCTGCAAATTTCCCGCTGGGGTACAAAGGCCTGGATTTTCCGATACCAGCTGAACGGCCGCTCGCGCGAGATGGGGCTAGGCAGCCTTGAATACATCAGCCTGAAGGAAGCCCGTGACAAGGTCCGTCTAGCGCGCGGGTTGTTGGTCGATGGGATCGATCCGATTGACGCTCGGGATTCCAAGAAACGGGTCTCGCAGGCTGAGAGTGCAAAGCGCGTCACGTTTCGCGAAGCTGGCGAAAGGTACATTGAAAGTCACCGGCCCGGCTGGCGAAACAAGAAGCATGCCGCACAATGGGCCGCGACGCTCGAGACCTATGCCTATCCCGTTATCGGCGATCTCAGCGTGGCAGATATTGATACCGGCCATGTCATTAAAATTCTTGAGCCGATCTGGGCCAGCAAGACCGATACGGCTTCGCGACTTCGGGGCCGGATGGAAAAGATTCTAGATTGGGCAAAGGCCCGTCACTATCGCAAGGGAGAGAACCCGGGGCGCTGGAAGGGCCATCTTGAAAATTTGCTGCCCGCTAAGAGCAAAGTGCATAAGGTCAAGCATCGCGAAGCCATGCCCTTCAGCGATGTTCCGGCGTTCACGGCCGAACTCCGCTTGAAAGAAGGGATTTCAATCCGGGCCCTGGAGTTCACGATCCTCAATGCCGTCAGAACCGGCGAGACCATCAAAGCCAAATGGGATGAGTTCGACTTGTTCGCGCGTATCTGGACAATTCCCGCCGAGCGCACCAAGTCGGGTCGCCAGCATCGAGTGCCCTTAAGCGAGCGAGCGGTGACGATCCTATCGGAACTGCGGCGCGAAGTTGGCTCGCCGTTCGCCTTTCCCGGTGCCAAAATGGGCAAACCGCTTTCGCAGGCTGCGATGCTGGAAGTACTGCGCGGCATGCGCGGTTACGGTCTAACGGTTCATGGCTTCCGGTCCAGCTTTCGCGATTGGGTCGGCGAGGCAACAAGCTTCCCGAGCGAAGTCGCAGAAGTCGCCCTGGGCCATGTCGTTGAGGGAAAGACGGAATCCGCTTATCGCCGCGGTGATGCGTTGGAAAAACGGCGGAAGTTGATGCAGGCGTGGTCACGATATTGCGCGGCACCCCTTACAATCCCCGAAGCCGTTACCTATCTGCATGTCGATAACGCTATGCGCAGGAGTTAGGAGTTGGAGAAAATCGTACTTAAAGCAATTCGGATGTCCGAGATCACCTCGCCGGGTGTCAAAATGAAAGTTCGCCGTTCTGAGTCAAAGAACTCAGTCGAACAAGAGTTTCAAGAGCTCGTGCCCGCCGAAATATCATCCGAACATATGCAACAGCTAAACTTCCTTAGCAACCTATATGGATGGGAAAACATTGTCGAAGTGATAACTCCTCCGAAGCGGCGCCGAGGGCGCCCCGATCATGACGTTGATGATATGCTTCTTGCTGAGTTGGTCTACAAGAAAAAGAGTGAGTACGGGAACCGGCGCGGAGATCTCAAACGCGCCTTGATTTTTGCTTATGATCGTCGCCGTGAGCAAGATCGCAACATTGAGTTTGAGGATTTCTGCGCAAGGGCAATGCCTCGCTTAGCAAAAGGCAGAAGAATATGGAAAGAGTGGTATGGTGAAGAGCTTCCCGAATGAAAGCCGCTGTCAAGTCCGAAAATACAAAAACAATTCAAACCAATTGTTTTTGTACAGAGCCTGTTCCGTTTGACGGGGACATGTAGCTAATACACACCCGCAATTCGCGGAGTGTCGATCTTGTCTAAGACCATTGTGAAAGCCGAAAGGCCACAGGAGAATTTCCAAAATCCACCGGTCGTTGAGACCACGAGGCCGCCAAGGCGATTTTTGCGATTGGCGCGGGTATTGGATCGGTCAGGGCATATCTCTTCTTCGACGCTCTATGAACAAATAGCGAAGGGATTTTTTCCACGCCCTGTCAAAATAGGGAAGCGCGCAAGTGCTTGGTTGGAAGAGGAAGTCGATGCCTGGCAAGCCGCAAGGATCGCAGAACGTGATCTGGGAGGCAACTGATGTCTCCCGCAGAAAAACTCATCCACGCCGCCGGTGGAAAGTGGTATAGCAACTACGGCATGATGAAGTGCCGGTGCCATGAAGATCGAAAGGCCAGCCTGTCGGTACGGAATGGAGCAAACGGGAAAATTCTCGTCAAATGTCACGCTGGTTGCTCGCAAGAATCAGCGATAGCTGCACTGATCCGAACAGGGCTCTGGGAAAAGAAGAGATGGGGAGGAACAAAGAGGACGAGATCTGACGGCAAGCCGCAAGCGGTTGGTCTGACTCTCGCGCAATACGCAAGCATGCTTCGTTTGCGATCAATCCGCATTCTCGAATTCGGTATTACTGAAACCTCCTATAACGGCGCACCAGCAATCAAGATTCCTTATTTTGACGCATCTGGCAAAGAGGTGGCTGTGCGGTTCCGGCTTTCTGCCGACGGGGGGCAGAAATTCTTATGGCGACGAGGTGATAAGCCCACTCTGTACGGAGTGGATCGCCTTCATCGTTATCTTTCGAACGGTAATTGTGTCGTTATTGTGGAAGGTGAGAGCGATTGCCACGTTCTCTGGTCTCAAAATCAGCCCGCCATAGGCCTTCCAGGCGCCGCAAGTTGGCGCGAAGAAGAATATGCAAGCCTGTTTGAAGGTTTCGAGACAATCTATATCGTCATCGAACCGGGCCAGAGTGGCGAAGCTGTCCAGGCCTGGATTCGGCAATCTTCGATCCGTAGTCGAGTTAAGCTTATGCGGCTGACCGGGTTCAAAGATCCACGCGAGATGTATGCTGCAAAACCTTCGGATTTCATGACTCGTTGGAGAGAGGCACTCGATACAGCGTGCACCTGGCAAAGCGAGGAGGAAGTCCGTCGCCAGAAAGCGCATGAGGAAGAACTTGAATCGTGCCGGGAGATTGCTGAGGCCGCCGATATTCTGCCTCGCTTCGTAGATTCTTTGCGAGCCAACGGACTTGTAGGGGAGAACCGAAATGCGCTTATTCTATTCTTAGCATTGATCAGCCGGCTATTTACGCGACCGGTCTCGCTGGCATTGAAAGGGCCAAGTTCTGGCGGAAAATCATACTTGGTTAGTACAGTTCTAAAATACTTCCCGGCAGCCTCGTATTACTTCATGACGGGCATGAGCGAAAAGGCGCTCATCTACTCCAAGGAGCCGCTTGAAAACAGATACATCGTGCTAGCTGAGGTCCATGGAATACAGGCGCAGTTCGCCGATTATGTTATCCGATCACTGCTGAGCGAAAGCCGGTTGTTGTACATGACAACACAAAGAACGGCGTCTGGGGCATTCGAAAGCGTTACTATAGCCCGCGAAGGACCAACTGGCCTGATCGTCACCACAACAGCTGTAAATCTCCACTCTGAGAACGAAACAAGGTTGCTGTCCCTGACTGTTCTCGATACGTCGGAGCAAACGGCCGCGATTATGGAACGGCTGGCCCAACAGACCCGCGTTGAGCCCGCATCATTCGCTATATGGCATTCCCTGCAGAGGTTTCTCGAAAATGGACCCCGAGAAGTCTCAGTGCCCTTCGCCGTAGTGCTTGCCAACATGATCCCGCCTGTCGCTGTCCGTCTCAGACGCGATTTCAGCACAATTCTCAGTCTAATTATGGCGCATGCTGTTCTCCACCAGCGCAATCGGGATAAGTCGCCTGATGGAAAGATCATTGCCTCGCTGGACGACTACGAGGCTGTGCGGTGGCTCGTTAGCCCCATTATCGGCGAAGGGGTAAGGACTACCGTTTCGAAGCAGGTTCGGGAAACGGTCGAAGCCGTGGCCAAACTTCGTTATCCAGGTGGAGTGACGATCAATGAGCTCGCGGAAGAGCTCGACTTAGACCATAGCGCGGCCTACCGCCGCGCTGAGCGAGCTATTGCTATGGGTTATCTAACCAATGCAGAAGAACGGTCGGGACGACCTATACTCCTGCGCTTGGGTGAAGATATGCCCGATCCAAATCGGCTGTTGCCGACGGTCGAAGAACTTGCCGAGCATTGCACGATTGCACGCAAAAAAGGGGGATACCCCTCCCCCCCGGGTGCCTGATCGTCACGTCTTTTACATTCTTCCCGTATCGAAAGTTGATTGTTGTCGCCTAAGGCCAAGAATAATTCGATCTGTTCGCCTGCTTGTTGCAACGATAGGTTTTATAGGGGGGCGGGGGATATCCCCCCAAACTCTGCGCAATCGTGCAATAGGCATTTGCGGGAAATAGACCAGCCTCGGGGAAGCCGGGTACAATTGTCTTCATGAGCGAATTGCCTAAGAGGTATTTGACCGAAGCTGGCCGCAACGCCGCTAATCAATTATCGGTCTTTAGTTTGCATCTTGCCCGTCCGTTCTTTTGGCACAGTGGCGCCCGCAACGGCAGCGTACCGGAAGGTGCTTCGGCCTTTATTCTGCAATTTGAAGATCGTTATATCGGGGTGACTGCTGATCACGTCGTCGCCGCTTATCGAGAAGCCAAGGCCGCGGATTCGAGAACGATCTGCCAATTGGGCACGAGTCAGATTCACCCTGAAAGCGAGATCATTGCGCGAAGCGCGGAACTCGATATCGCGACCTTCGCAATCGACCCCGTCAAACTGCAGGAAATAGGTGCGAATACGGTCGATTGCCGAGGACAATGGCCGCCCCCGCCGGTCGAAGTTGGCGATGTCGTCACCTTAACCGGCTTCCTTAATAATCATCGCGTAAAGAAAGGCCCGCAGCATTACGAAATGATTGCGTGGGGCGGTCACGGAGTTGCAGACGCCGTTACCGATCGGGATATTGTTTCAGTGTACGAGCCGGACAATGTTCTCCAGCCTGATTGGGCAGTAAAAAAACCACCGCTTGGCTTTAATCTAAGTGGCTGTAGCGGTGTCCCAGTGGCCCTAATCAAGGACATCAAGGGATTGCTGCGCTGGTTCCCGGTGGGGATGATCTACAAAGGGCCAGGCGACAATGCGAAAGGCGTACTCGCTGGTTTCGATAGGATTCATGCGCGTCGTCTATCATTCCTGCAAAGCGATGGTTCTATAAAAGAGCCAAACCAAGGCTGGCTACCGTCATGAATGCAGCATTGCATGAGAAAACAGGGGGATGAGTCGGCCCCCTTAAACGCTGCTGCCCTCTGGGCGGAAAGGCTTTCCGCCATTTCTTGTACTACACACTTGAAAGTTCAAGGAAAAGATCAAAATGAGCTTTTCTACCCCTTGGATTACCCCCGATGGAACACGAGCTAGATGGTTGACGCCCAAGGCGAAGGCGAGTCCCCAAATGGGGAACCAAAGAGCGAAAAGGCGGGATAGCCAGAAGTCCGATAAGGGAAATCCAAAATCAGAACAGCCTTACGTTTAAGGCTTTCTCTCCCCGCGCCGCATTCCATGGAACCCATTGAATCGCTTTGAACGCACGCGTCACCACCTCTTCAATCGAGGTCGGGACCTCCCCCGTTTGCGAAAGGCGAAAGAAAAACATCCTGATAAAAGGCGCGGGCCGCTCGCGGGGGTGGGCGGCTTCGTATCCAGGCTTCAGTCGGCGTCTTGTCGCTTGGCTACCGGGGCCTTTCGGAGCTTCGAAAGCATTGCTTGGGCAGCTACAATTGCTGTGGGCCTCGGGCGCATGGATGAAACATATTTTCGAGCACTAAATCGACTACCTTGCACGAGCCCGGATGTATACGGCAACAGGAAGCCGGGCCAATCTGGGTGGTACGGGCTTTTGCCATATACCGAACGTGCATAGAAATAGTCCCGCGCCAGGTCATTGCTGCTGGATTGCCCGAGACCAAATCGCTTCAGCGTTGACCCCTTTACCTCAGACAGTGCCTTAGTGCGCGCGGGATCGACTTCAAACATGTGGTGATACTCTTCGGGTATGACTTCTCTTGCCGCGGCGATTTGCGCATCGTCAACAACGCCGTGCCAGGGAGTCGTGTCACGGCTACTCCGCGAAAAGAAGTTATAGAACAGCCGGCGGGTCCATTTCTGACTATTGTTTTCGGACCTTCCGTGCCACGCCTCGGATGAGAAGAACACGATGTCGCCAGCATTGCCCGTCATGTCGATCTCACGGGGATGAGCCGTACGCATGTCCTTCATGCAAAACTGTGCGGGTGGCGTGTTGATGTGGCTCCCGGGAACCAAACACGTGCTACCCATCTTTGGGCCGATGTCGTCCAGTAGAATATTAAAGTTGATACTTCCGCGTCGATCCTTGTGGTAGGACAGCCGGCCGGCTCCCGGCGGCACCATCTGGAACCAGGTGTGTGAAAGATAAAAGTCCGCCCCCACAATGCGCTGTAATAGAGCGTGCAGTTTCGGGTTCGCCAACGGCTTGAGAATGCGTGTGTCGAGAAATCCGATGTGCGGAATGATAACCGTTGGCGTGTGGTCCGAAGGCTTTGGCGCGTCCGGTCGCGGTTGAGGCCTGATGTGGGCATATGGCGGTGTGTGAATAAACCCGTGCGGATACTTGGCTAGAATTCCGCCGACAGCGGATCGCAATTCTTCGAGCGCCGTTCCTCCGGCCGCCCCTGGCAGACGCAAGTAACCCTGCTTAAGCAAGAACTGCCAATCAGATTCTGAAATAAATTGGCCCTCGGAATTTTCCACTATTGTCTGCTCCAAATATCAGGCACAGAGGCGAAAAATTAGCACGTTCCCTCTTGCGGATCGAAGACAGAGTGAGTTTTGGTTAATCCGTGGCGTTGCCTTTATTTGAGTCCAGCGTCACGGAAACCCGTAACCTCCATTTGAAAATTTCGTCGACGCGCGCAAAGAACTGCAAAACCAAAAGTAGCCTTGAGGCAGTGCAAGCCATGCAAACAATTCACGCCCAGGTCTCACTGAGGCGGCCAAGGTAGAATGTTCCAGTTGGGATACATCGCCTCCTTGGATTTCGTCCTGGCTTGAAACTTGTTCCAGGCTTCAGTCGCTCCCGGAGCGTTGAGGTCGACAGCTGCCGCCAAAGCCGGCTGCAGATTTGAAGGATAGCCTCCACGCGTCAGACCACCGCCCGCCATCACGCCGACTTGCTGGAGCTTGAACAGGTTCACCATCTCCTGCGAATTGCATTCCACGCTTGCGGGATCGACTTTGTGATTGGCGAAACGTTCGAATGTAAACCGATAGGCATCCTTCCAATTTCGCACAAGGCTTCGATCAGGATACTGCACGACTATCCGATAGGTCGTCGCCAAAACCCAACAGTAGTCCTTGTTTATCATCCTCTGAATTGGAAATCCGGCCTTCCAAGTAGCGAAGGGGCGCGCACTCTCGAAGCCGAGGTCGACGATGTACCCCATGACCCCAGTGAGATAGTCATCCATCCATGGCGAGAAATTGATGTCCGCTTTCGAAGCCATGAAGTCACCATGCAATACATTCGCGTTGGGATTGTTGACGTACTCCTTGTCGTAGTAGTCGATGTTGTTCTTCAATTCGCGCAGCAGCACTTCCTTTTGCGGGTCCGCGTCGGGTGCAATGTATGCGGCTTGCGCAAGTGTCCGCATTGACCATGCCTGGCCGCGCACTTCGTCCCAGTTAACTAGGCCTAGTTTAAAGCCGCGATGTTCGGGCGCTGTCCCCCAGGTATTCCATTGCGCCCAGAACTCGAGTTCCTCCAGGAAGTACCGGTCTCCTGTGATCAGATAGGGAATGAAGGCGAGGGAAGGCTCATGTGCCCTTTGTGGCGTGAGGTCCGTCTTGTAACCATCGGTCTTCGGCAATTCGAGATTACCTGGTTTTCCGACATAGTTGGAGTGGGTACTTAGGTTTGGATATTCCTCCGCGGTGACCGGTCGATCTGTTTTCGTGTTTCGATAGTGCGAATGGAACCCGCCCGACAGCTCGCCGCTCACCACCGTCATTTCATAACCACGCTTGTCCATGGTCATAAGATATTCGACAGTCCACGCGGGTAATATCGCAATATCTCCGCGCCCACCTGTCATAGGCATATAGCCGGTAATGATGCCGCTTTGGAGCGGCCCATGTTCTTCCTTCTCAAATCGTTGGTAGGATCTTTCAAGGTCGTCCCTTGCGGTTGCCACGTCTTCTGCATAGTTCGGTACGACGCGGGCCTTTTTTAGATATTCCAGATTTTGTTCGACATAGACTGTGGCCGGCTGGTCCCACCAAAACACCTTCCGCCAGCGCGTGTAGGATGGCTGCGCCATTCCCGCTTGGGTAAATACCGTCTTGCTGTTCGCAATTATCTGAGCGTCATAAAACTCCGTCCTCGGCCCAGGCACCCACGTCCAGGTGTTCTCGACATCGACTTCGACGCGGACGGGTCGGCCCGCCCCATAGCTCCGAATGCCAAAGCGCGCCGATAAATAGGGATCTGCCTTCCCCGAAGCATCACGCAACGGCCCTGATACCCACCACTCAGTTGCCTGCGATCCGGAGAGCCATCGCTCGATTTTGCCCTTGTCCAACAGGGCGCGCGCGGACGCTCGGAGCGTGCGGCCATCCTTCATCTTCAATATGAGAGATGCGTCGAAGTTGCGTGGGAGCGCCGATAGACCAAGTGGACTGGTTTCGCTGTTTCTTCCTCGTGAGAGCGCTACAACGAGATTGTCGTTCGCGCCAAGGTGCGGCGCCACCACAGTCAGCACCGCATGGCGGAGCGAACCGTCGGGATGCTTCGCCTTGACATCGACCTGCAATGTCAGGGGATTCCCGCTATCGTCGGTCGCCACGACTGACGATCCCGCGGGTACATCCCCCTTGGCGAAGACGGAGCCGAACGTCACCGGAACATTCTCTGTTACGCCGCCGCTTTCGCCATGTAGGACGTAGGTGACAAATGCCGACTTTGGCGTTGCGGCGTTGGCGCACGCCGCTCCCAAGAAGACGCTGGCGAGGATGGCCAATAGCAATCCGGCTCCGATCAACTGACGGATTGAGCCACACGCGCTCAACAAACGATCTGTCACCGCGTTCTCGGGCGGCAACTCGTATCCGTGCGTTTCTCGCACGGATAAGTCGAGCGGATATCGGCCGAAGCAGCGATCCAGTAAATCCCGTCCACGTTCCATGAAAAGCCCCACTCCCGGAAGAATAGATTACGCGCGGCCACTGTACTTGCAAGGATTCCGTCGGATGTACTACTACTAAGGTTAAGCGCGAGGCACCTCCAGGACCTCGGTGCTTTGACCGCCGGTATTTGCGCCGCTAACCGAGAGGCTTTTCGCTCCCAGCCGATCCTCGGATCAGCCGGGCCCTATTTGGCTGACACATAGAGATACAATAGCGGCTAGTATCAGCCGCCCGAAAGTGCCACCCCTACGATTGTCGATCCCCGTCAAGCGGCCTGTCCTGCGAAAGCCCAGTCAATGAGTCTTTCGGTAGCCGAATTTTGCTAAGCTACGCCCCAGAAGCGTAATCGATCACGCCGCAACCGAATAATCGCCCGCCAGTAAGTTTCTAGAAATGACGCGGCAACTTCGTCGGGCGATCTGTCAGTACGCACGACAATTGCACCGTGCTGTACTGCCACGCTGTGATATCGCTGCAATACGCTGTTTATAGTTTCGATGGGATACTCCCGTTTGCGGGACCAGATTGTATTGGGATCGTTGTCAAGTAAAACTAGAAAGTCAGGTTTGGGAGATAGACGGCTAACCATGCGTCTCACAGTTTTCCACGACCTTATTTCACGATTGAAGTACCCAACCTCGAGGTCGCATGCGTAGCGGTCTCCCAATACCGTTCGGCGTAACGCGAGGTGTGGCCATACTCGCCCTACGTGTCGGGCCCAAATCTCTAGCAACATGTTCGTGTAATAGAGCGTCCTTTTTATGTTTGCGTAAACATGCTTTCGCACCCGAGTGAGCCACGGTGTCTTTGGACCCAAGTCGTAGACTTCATCGCACGGCCCCACACCGAACTGCAAAAGCCATCTCGTGAGCGGTAAAATGTGTCGATCCCACGGCCCAAGGTAGGCGCTGCGAACCGGAATGCCGATGCGCTGCAAATGCCCTGCCAGGGCGTCGATTGTGCTGGACTTGCCCGCGCCGTCCGGACCTATGAACGCAATAAATACACCGGGGCGCCAGCCCATACTCTGTCCGATTGGCCACACCGCTTTTTGCCAAAACCTGCGCGCGACGTTGCCTCGATCCTTTAGGAGTGCCCTCTTTGCGGTGGCTCGCAATCCAGCAATGGCAGCAGCATTGTCGAATGCACGTCCACGCACAATCTGGTCGACAGTATTGGCAAGAACGTCGGCGAGCCCATAAGTCGAAGCGAGGGAGTGCATTGCGTTGATGTCTGGACCTCGGGCGAAGCGATCGACTAACCCGCTTCGTAATTTTTCAGGTACCACCGTCTTTCCCAGTATGGAATGCATCAACACATGCACAAGCCATGGTTCGTCTTTTGGGATCAAGAAGCCGAGATCTGACGGTGACGCTCCCTCAAACATTGAGTAGTTAGAGAGATATACCAGCCCTTCATCAATAACTTCGCCGTGAATGTCGAGCTTAAGCAAATCACCGCCGTGCAATAAAACAACGGCGCGCTTTGCTGTGTGAAACAGCCCACTGTCCAAAAGCTCCCAGCCAGCCTGCTGTAAGATCGAAACTGAGCGGTCAAGGCATCGTGCTGGGACAAGCACGTCAACTTCAATAAGGCTATCGAGCGCGCCGATGTCGTCGCGCATCAAGAGAGGTGGTACCCCATTCTCTGCCAACGCCTTCGCGGCGGAAGAAAATATTTGCGTCCTGGTCACCGGAACTCACCTAATCAGTTGTGGCTTTCGGCACCATTCCGCCACGGTTGGGCGCGATCGAACCAATCACCTTCTTGACATCTACCCAGCGAACAACGTGCGTACCAAGCAGTAGTCCGAAATACAAAATCACGATGCAAGCGCGCGGGATTATTTGATCGCTGGGTATAACCGACGCCAAGAAGACGCAGACCGAAACCACAAGCGCCAGTCGCAAGATGCGATTCCACTGGTAGCTAGTCTCAAAGTATTCTTGCGAGCGCCAGCCGGTAATAATAATCGTTCCAATCATCGTGCCTGCCACGCCTAGGGCCGCTCCAACAATGCCAGCGAAATAAGCAAGCGCAATCGTAACGGGGAAGCCAATAGCAATTGGAACAGCGGTATAGAATGGAAGATGACTGGTCTTACGGACTAATGTGAATCCAATTCGCACATTCGTGCGTAGTGAATAAATGGCGGTGCCCACAGACAGAGGAATTATCACCTTGGCCGCGTCAGAGTATTGGCCCGGCGTCATCGCAATTAGGAGTGGGCCGCCAAGGGTGACGACACCAACCAGGGTTGTCGCCAAAAATATAAGGACATAGCTGGTACTTTCTGAATAAAATTCCTTTCCGTCGGCTCGCTTCACGCGCTCGTACATCATGGGAGTCCAAACGGTATTTATCGGAGCGTAAGACAGCGTGATAATCGACGATATTTTACTTCCAATAGCGAATAGCCCGACCGCAGTAAGACCACCGGCTAAGTTTAAGCATATCACGCCCATTCCATTCAGAAACGCCTCGATAAAGCCGATTGGAATATAGGGCAGCGAGAACCTCATCAGCATTGGCAAGAGTGCCATATTAGGTTTGGCCCAATGCTTGACGATTTCCGGACCGCTGTAGAGGCAAAGCACAACGATTGCCACAGACAGGTTGGAAATGAGGAAGCCAAAGACGGCCAGTTTTAGGTAAGCGATCAGATAGATATTGACCGGTATTGCAATAGCCGCTCGGCTGAGAGCTATCACCATCGCGCGAGGAGCACGCTGCTCCAAGCGGTATAGCGTCCATACGATGCCATTAATAACTTCCAGGAACACTGTCAGTGTCGCCACGCTCAGATAGCCGTGCAGCGTGGGCGTCAAAAGGGCGTGGCTGGCGCCGATCAGTAGCGCAGCCTCCATCAAGCCCACACCCGCTACTCCGAGCAAGAAGGCAGCACAAAGACAGGTCAGAAAAGTCGTTGATCTCCACGCGTCGGTGTCTTCATCATGATAAAAACGCAAAAAGGCATTCGAAAATCCCGCATTGATCGTGATGCTTAAATATGTGGAAAAAACATCTATGGTTGCCAATAGACCGTAGTCTGCCGGCGTCATGTTGTGCGCATAGAGAGGCAGAAGCGCGAAACCGATAGCACGTGGCACCAACGTTGCTACGCCATAGGTAATCGCCCGTCCAACAGCGGATTTCATTTAATCGTCCTAGAGGTGCAAATCATGTTTGAGATGTGCCGAGAAATTGCTTGCCCGCGCAATCTCACGCCAACCTATCGCAGGTTTTGAATGCACCCCGAATACCTTTCGAATTTTGCTCCGGCCGAGCTGAAGCGTGCCTTGTTTTGTTAACCAAGTTATTAACTTTCTCCCCCTTCCTAATGGCCAACTCATTGAGTTGGTGATAACCCGCCAATAGTTTTGTGAAATATTTTTGACAGTTTGACTCTGAGTATTCAATTCGGGGGGCCTGTTGTGGATTCATTGCCATTTGATATTCGCTGGGAAAAACAATTACTTAAACGCAAAACCCGCCCGATAAGTCATCGTCGCCGCAACCTCTCATACCTTGCGGGAATGCTAAACGGTGACCGACCAGTATTTGCGCCAGGATTCAATGGCCCAGATATGCGCCGCGCTCAGCGGCTTACGCAGCTAGCTGGGACCGCGTTACAGTTAACCAAGCTCTGTTTCTCGAGAAATACGGTCGAAATCGCAGGCCCGCTTCACCTGTACGGCCCCATCGGCGTTTCCATTGGCCCGGCGAAGCTCAAATCCGTTCTGAAGGGCATCTGCACCGGCAGTCCATCGATTCTCGTTAGAGGCAATCGCTCGTTTCAACCGTTGCCCAAGCTGATCGAGGTTCTTGGAGCCGATCCTTCCATTCAGATGAACGCAAAAATACTGGATAACCCCGTATTGGTGTTCGAATGCAAAGTGCGAGACCAAGCGGCCATCATCCATTTTGGGATTTCTGAGTCAGGACGCATGAGCGTGGAACGTCACCGCGAGGGGTTGCAGAAGCTAGAGAGCGCAGACCTTCCAGCGGAAATTCGGGCGATGACCGCCAGGCCGTTACAATTGCCGTGCCAACGCTCACATGTTCTCGCTCAAACCCGCGTTGATGGTCATCCGATTTCTGTACGTAGCGAGCCTCTGAATGTTGTTCAACAGAAAATAGAGGCCACTCTTCAACTGGCGCTTCGTCTAACAAAAACGGCACGCATCATACCTCAGGGGCCGGACGACGAGTTTATTCAGAAAAGAATTCGCGATCTACCTCTGCGCGTTCCTAAGCAGTATCAGAAGGCGCTGACGCCGGCGGTCGAAGCAATAACTTGCTGGCCAAATCGGCAGGCGCTACCGGCAACACTAGTACACGGCGATTTGTGGTTATCAAACGTGCTCTTCAGCGAGCACGGCACTCCTTCGGGACTAATCGATTGGGAGTGGTGCCGTAACGATGGTCTTCCCGCATTTGACTTGTTGCAGCTTATTTTTGGGACGTTGGCCGAAAATCGACGTATGCCTATACCTCAACTGCTTGCACAAGTATGGGACGAACCGAGCAGGGAGCCGTGGATCAACTCGTTATTGAGCCAAATCTGTCAGAAGCTGAACCTGAACTGGGACGATCTTGTCAGGATCGCGTTGGTGCTATGGCTTGGGATTGTTCGTCGTAGCGCGGTTGACACAACGGGGACCTCAAAAAACTGGTACGATCTAAATGTTTTGGCGCCATCGGATTCGCTCGCCAAATCGAAATGGTTTCATTAGCGGTCCGCTGAACACAAGCTATACGGTTCCCCGTTTCATCACTCCCAACGTTCGAGACGAGGGGTGTTCCCGGGTAGCGATCAACAATCAGCCTCATTTCACGAATTCGCCTCCAGGCGAGCCAATTATTTCCGCGCGCGCGTTAGTGTTGCTTTCATGCCCCCGCTCTCCCGCAGACTCTTCATTGCGTCGGCCACTTCGCGCTCGTAGGCAGCGCGAGATCCTTGCGGCCGTTTCGAAATGACGGTGTTGGGCGATGTTGGATCGGGAAGGCGATAGGCGGGCTGGCCCTTGTATTTCGCCTTGAGCAGAAGTTTACCGCGCACAAACTGTTCGGCGGTCGGAAGCAGGCCCGCCTCCTTGACGGATTTCGCCGATATTGCGTGCGGATAGGCGCGCTTTGCGCCCTCAAGGCGGATTTCGCGCCCCTTTTCTGGTTTCATGTTCGCGGCGTCACTTCCATGAATTGGTAGAGGTGGCGGGTCTCTATCGTGCCGATGATGCTGCTCAACGCGTCTTCTGCCGTGACCCCGCTGTCCGGCGGAAGATAGTCCGCGAGGATCGCGATGATCTGGTCAAGCGCGGCGGCTTTTGCGGCGTTCTGGTCGGAGGTTCCCATGGCCGACTCAACGTCGCGTTCCCTGTTTCGATCCCCGAAAACAAAATGGGCCTTCTGAACGAACTGAAGGCCCAAGTACGCCGCACGGCTGAAAGACGGTCGGCGTCGCTCGAGGGGGAAGGCGAGGCCGACCAATCCCCAAACGCGCTCTCAATCAAACAGTTCCCTCCCAACGCCCATTACGCGGATGCCGACAGGCTTTCCGATCTGCGTTGGCGCGCATAGCCTCAGCCTGGCCACGAAGGACCTTCACTTCGTCGACGGACGTGGCCTCTGCCAACGCTCCGCTAGCCCGCATTGATCTCGATCAACGATTTCGGCGGAGCCGGTTGGTAATGACCGCCATGGAGAAATATCGGGCACTTTTCTTAACCCACAGCAAGGAAGTGTACGACATGCAACACTTCGAAGCTGAATCCGACAGCCACGCCATCGATCACGGGGTCCGGCGGTATCGGAGCAATATCGGATGGGGCTTTGAAATTTGGAATAAAAATCGGCGGATTTACCGGTGGCCCGAGGATGGCGACGGACATTAAATCCAGCACCGCGAAAGCGCGCGGCTAGCTTCCCCTGAGAGGGCGGAGCATTATTTGGAAGCTAGCGTTGCTTTATATTTGTCTTCCTCGCGTGCAAGCAATTCCACCAACACTTTGCGCATAGAATCGTCAGTCTCAGATTTTATCTGCTCGTGGAATTGGGCGATATTGTTCGCAGCAATCCATTGCGCGAGTTTTTTATCTTCCATGTTCGTCTCCATATATAAATGGGACGGGGAGGACGTACTACTGACATCGAGTTCATCAACTCGCGGCCAAGCCCAACGTTCGGTATCAGACAGTGGACCTCTCTCAGTGGGAGTCAAATCAGATCGTTGAAACGCTGTCAGTGACCTATCGTTGGGATTGCTTGCCAGTCCGATCCGAAACCAAAATAGGCTCGGCGTCATGGCTTCTTCGGCGCCTTGGCTTCGGGTGCCATCTTCCAGGTTACGCCCTCTTGTGTCTTCAGTGTAGCCTTCACCTCATTGATCGAAGCCACTTCCTCGCCCAACCACTTTGCCCAATCGGCGTCATCCAGAATGGCAGGCATTCGGGGATCGTCCTGGTTGGCCATGATGGTGCGCCGGATCATTTCGCTGGCAGGCACGGTGACCATCACGCAGGCGAGCATGGGCTGCGGTAAGTCTGCTACCTCGAAACGGCGCCAGATGAATGGGAAGCCGCGCGGCTGCCCGTCACCGGGATCTATCGTCCACTGGATCGTCTTGGGCTTGCCCCCGCTGGTGAGCGCTTCTTCGCCTTCGTTGAAAGTCTGGAAGACGACGATGCCGCGCTGGCCGTCGTTGAATGCTTGCGCAAATGCTTTGGTCGTATCGATACCTTCCCAGCGGGCATGGATCGGCTGCGGGCGACGCCAGTCCTTCGGGTGGGGAAAGCCCCAACGCATCGGCACGACGCGGCGCTGGCGGGCCTCTGCGTCCCACACGATGACAGGAAGCGGACGGGCCACGCCGTAGGTGACGACCTCGTCGTTGCTGCCCTTGCTCGGCGTGCTGGCTGTTAGAGGCTGCGAGAAAGCAACAACCTCGCGCCACGATGCCATCGCTGTAAACTTGCCGCACACAGAAGAGTCCTTTCGATCTGCCTAAATGATATATGCCTACCCCTGGTGCCAACAGGGGGGCGTCGATGAGCGAGCGCGGGAGCTGGCCAAACGGAATAAAACCCAGAATCAACATCGTTCTCTCGCGCGCTGGAGCATTTCGAACACGATGGAGCGCGCTAGGATGGTGGTTACTGGATGTGACAGCCGCGATTGCTATAGTTTGTCTAGGCAGTGCGCTTGGCTTCCCATCAAAACCAAAAATTCTCGAAGTTACGGGTTTTGTCCTGCAATTTGCCGGCACAATTGCGGTATTACAGGATTTGGACAGCACCATCGCAGAATTTGGCGGGCGCCCTCTTCGTAGCGTGGTTCGGTCATTCTTTGTGGATTTGTACGAACTAGTCCGCACGCCTCGCACAATTAGCGCGTCAATGAATATACAGCTTGAGAGCGTCACCTTGACTGGGCACGCTGCCTCTATGCACGTTGAATCAAATGGTACCCTTGAGGACCGCGTTGCGAATCTGGAGCGAAGAATGCGTCGGCAGAAACCGACCTCGCTCAAACCCAGGAAACGGTTGCACGAACCGATGATAAACTCAGCAAACGAATTGATGAGGAAATTAAGGCAAGGAAAAGTGAGGGGGAGCGCATGTTTGATCGAATAAAGGGTGCGATCACCGGCGAACTTCATATCAAGGTGGGCGGCGTTGCTTATATCTTACTAGGAACGCTTCTAGGCACTGTCGCATCCATTGTGCATTGATCAACCGACTTCACATCCGGCACTCCGATTGACTAAACGCATGGACGCTGGCTCACCGGCACGCGGCTATGGGTTTCAAAATTCTCCGGTGCGCCTATAGTTGCAGGATATGATTGCCCTGACGTGGCTACGACACGTCCTACAGTAGAACTTCTCGATTTCCGTATCCAGCGGTGCGCCGATCAGGCGCTTGTATCGAGACAGCAGATTGTAAGGTTGAAACTCCTTCTGGGTCTGGCACCGCTCACACTTTACGAAGACGTAGTATCCCGCCTGGTTGGCGTCGGACAGCGTCTCCACCGCGCCGTGAAAGTTGGTACGTCCCACAGCTTTGCATCGGCTATGCTGCCGACCCCATCAGAATGTCCTTGACCTCGTGGCGGATGCGCTGCGCGCGATCGTCCGCAATGATGCGCACGCCCAGCAGCCCAGTCCGAAGAAAGCCGCGCATGATCTCGTTCTTCGCGGCGGTGCGATCAGGATTGGTTGAGCGGAGGTAGGGTGACTTAATACTGCGTGCGCACGCGTATGCGTCCGGCAACGACGCGATATAGCGAACGATCATGTGTGTCTCGATGCCTTCGTGCTGCCAGCTGTAGGTGCAAGCCGCCTGTTTCATCATCTCGTCCACGGCGTTCTCCAGCGACAGGCCGGACCTCTCCGCCTCGACGGAGAAGAAGCGAAACACGGTGTAGGTCGTCATGGGCGGCTCCAGGGCAGGAAGAGAACAAAAATAGAACATGAGTCGGACCCAGAGTCGAGTCGGCTTGTAGGTGTTCCCGCAAAGGCGCAACTTTCCGCCGCGCCTAACCCTAGGGGATCCATATGCGCCTAGTCGTAGCTGTATCCATCGTCGCGCTCGCAATCTCGCCCGCATTCGCCAAGGCAAACGCCGGGTCCGACAAGATGAAGGCTTGCGGTGCGCAGTGGTCCGCAATGTCCGCCGACCAGAAGAAGGGCACCACCTACAAGCAGTTCACCGCCGACTGCATGTCCGGCAAGACGGCGATGCCTGGAGTGCCCGTGGCCACCACAGACAAGTCGAAGATGACTCCGCAGGAGCGCATGAAGGCGTGCAGCTCCGAGTGGAAGAGCATGTCCGCTGCCGACAAGGCGAAGACGACGTACAAGGCATTCTCATCCACGTGTCTGAAGAAGACTTGATCTGATTTTCGGGGGGCCATGAGCAAGTCAACAGTAACGCGCCTCGGCGTTGTGATCGCGCTAGCGTTTGGCGCGCTGATTGTTGTCCTGAACTGGTAGTGAGCTGTCATGCATGACATCGACGCTTGGCGCGTAGCGGGCCAACTAATCAAATCTTATGGTGACGAGGCGCGATTGATCGCGGCTCAACGTGCCGACGCGCTCTTAGACAACGGCGACATGGAAGGCTTCTACGCGTGGAAGCGCATCGCCAACGCGCTCGCTTCGCTAGAGAAGCGCGAGGTAAGTCGGAACGAGACTTCACACTAAGGAAGAGACGGCGGCGGCCTTTCGGTGCGGAGCGTTCGAGCCATACGCCATTTTTCGTTCATTTCCGCTCTATGGCCATTGTTGGCTTTAGCGCAGCTGCGAGGCTTTATACGCGCGCACCGCGAGGGAATCCGACGACCTTTTCATCATAAATTAATCAACAAAACCCAGCGGCCACAGCAGTGAAAGCAGTATCGGGCTGCAATTACTGGGATAAAGCAAAGAGAAACCACTACAGTTCTAGCCTCATTCTGCTGTTTGAAGTATAGGGTCATATGGGGCTCAGGTTCTACAAAAGGGTCAATTTAGGGGGTGGGCTGGGGCTCAATCTCAACAAATCCGGCATATCCCCTAGCTATCGGACCCGTTACGGCTCCATCGGCCCAAAAGGTTTCTCCATAAGAACCGGTATTCCCGGGCTTTCATATCGAGGAGGGAGGCGGCAAAGCGGAGAGGCTGCCGCTATTGCGGCACTTCTGGTGCTCCTTGTTCTTGCGGCATCCATCGCAATTGTTATCGCCTGGAATGTGCTGCGCTTCGTAACCTGGCTCGCTGTTGAGGGATATCATTTCGGGTTGCGGCAATGGGTATCCTATCAAGCGGCCCGCAATTCAAACTCGCCGTTATCGCTGCCCTCGCCGGGGGGGTCTATCCCATCATCGTCACTTAACATCGGGACGGCATCGGGAAATCCGACAATTGGTCTGCTGCCGGTAAAAGGTAGCTTGTCAACAACTGCAACTCTTTTGGCACCTGGAGGTGGAAAAATGTCTGACGAATTTGCGCAAGTTGGCTTTGATACAGACGTCAGTGACCTCATTGACAATCCCGAGCAGCGCTGCCCTTGCTTGCTGCTTCTGGACACGTCCGGCTCTATGGTGGGTCGCCCAGTGGAGGAGTTGAACGCAGGTCTTGTTACGCTTCAGACCGAGTTGAACTCAGATTCGCTCGCTGCAAAACGAGTTGAATTAGCGATAGTGACTTTCGGGCCAGTACAGGTTCAGACCGAATTCACTTCGGCAAATATCTTCAGCCCACCGGTTCTTTCGGCCTCAGGAGCAACACCAATGGGCCAGGCCATTGAAACCGGCATTGAGCTTCTTCGTGCCAGAAAGAGCGCCTACCGCAAAGCCGGTACTCCCTATTATAGGCCTTGGATATTTCTAATCACCGACGGCGGCCCAACCGACAGCATCAGCACTGCCAAGAGCCTCATAGCCGCCGGGGAAGAAAAGAAGGAGTTTATGTTTTACGCGGTAGGCGTCGAAGGAGCTGACATGGCTACATTGGCAAATCTACAGACAGCTCGTGCACCGCTAAAATTGAAAGGTCTCGCATTCAGCGAATTGTTCCGTTGGCTGTCGTCGTCTCTCAGTGCAGTTTCGCGCTCGAACCCTGGGGATGCTGTGCCATTACAAAATCCAACGACTCCCGATGGATGGGCCGTCGCGGGTTAGATCGTGGTCTGGAGCTGGGCGAACGCGACGTGCCGAGGAACCTCTCACGTACGCGACAATCTACCGTGTCAGGATTCTGTTCGCTGCATCGTGGCTGGACGCAGCAACGATGTCATCATTGCGGTGATCAGCGACGGAGCGGGCAGCGCAAAATTTGCGAAGCAAGGCTCCACCATAACCTGCAGGACTATATCTGAAGCGGCACGAAATCATTTCAAGTCGACCTCCTCTCCTCCCACAGATGAGGACATTTGGGGTTGGGTAGATCAAGCAAGAGAGATTATCTCACTCTCGGCGGAAAGAATGGTGGCGAGCCGTCGCGACTTTTCCGCCACCTTAGTGGCAGTTATCGCCTCAGATACAGAAACCATCACCCTTCACATTGGAGATGGAGCAGCCGTCTGCAATTTTGATGGGCAATGGACTGTACCCAGTTGGCCTGCGCAAGGCGAATACGCCTCAACAACATTCTTCGTGACTGACGACCCAGCACCGGAATTGCGCATTACCAGATTGCCAATTCGGGCTAATGCATTGGCACTTTTTAGTGATGGCATCGAACGCTTGGTTCTGCGCTTCGCCGATGAGACCGTTTCAGCCTCATTCTTCGACAAGCTCTGCACGACGGTTCGCTCCAGAGGTCGCGCAGGAGCAAGTGACAACCTCAACGCCGCACTCCGCCGATATCTCGATGGGCCAGCAATCAATGAGCGCACTGACGATGACAAGTCGTTGATAGTTGCAGTGAGACTATGACACTCGAGCTTTTTGGTGTCGATGGCAAACCCATCCGACTCGGACAACGAATTGGAAAGGGTGGCGAAGGCGACGTCTACGAGCTTGAGGAAAGTAGTGACCTCGTACTTAAGCACTACACCGTCAAAGATCTTCGTTCACGGGAAGAAAAAGTGCGAGTTATGGTCGCCGAGAACCTGGCGACAAAAAGCGCACTAATCGCATTTCCCGTCGCTCTTGTTTTTGACAAGGCCGGTCGCTTTTCCGGCTTCAAGATGTCGAAGGTAGCAGCTCATCGTCCGCTACATGATCTATACTCTCCTGGCGCCCGCAAGATAGCCTTTCCAAATGCCAATTATCGATTTCTAGTTGCCTGCGCAGCAAACGTCGCGCGAGCAATTGGCTCGGCACACGCATCGGGATGTGTAGTAGGGGACATCAATCATTCAGGTGTTCTGATTTCACAGAAGGCCACCGTTTCGCTCATAGACGCGGATAGTTTTCAGATATCGGACGGGGCCAAACACTATTTGTGCAAAGTCGGCGTGCCAGAATACACCCCGTCGGAACTGCAAGGCATAGAGCTCGGATCCATCGTTCGCACTCCGAACCACGACGCATTTGGCTTGGCGGTGGTAATTTTTCAGCTTTTGTTTATGGGGCGGCATCCGTTCAGTGGAAAGTACGCCAGCGGCGAGATGCCCTTGGAGAAAGCAATCTCCGAATATCGCTTTGCCTATACCAACAGGCGCTCCGTAGGGATGACACCGCCCCCAGGAGTGCCAACACTCCGAGACTTCCCCACCTCTATCGGAGCCGCATTTGAAGCTGCCTTTTCTCCCGAAAAAAGAATGGAACGCCCTACGGCACGGCAATGGATCACAGTCCTAGGAGAACTCGGAAAAACGCTGCAAGTATGCTCGCGAACATCGCTTCATCATTATTCATCAGCCGCACCCGAATGCCCTTGGTGCCGAATGGAAAAACGCTTTGCTGTTCCACTATTCATCCCGGCCCTACCCGCAATCGACGTAAATACCGTCTACACTCCGGCGATAGGGGACATTCAGGCCATTTGGCAGGCAATTGAGGCAGTCCGTCCGCCAAGCACCCTTCCATTTCCGCAACATACGGGCTCGACGCCCTCGGTCACGGAAAGCACCATTGCAATCAAAAAACGCCATAAGTTGAAAAGTATCGCCGGATGGATGCTTGTGGCGGCCGGCGTAGTGGTATTCTCATATAGTGCTAGCTTGTTTTTGGTCGCCGCAATTCTGATTGGAATTGGAGCAGTCAACATCGCCCAAAAAATTCCTGGCGGCGAAGAAGCCACGCGAAGATACACCGATATTCAAACTCGGATTTTTCAGGCAGAATCCGAGTGGCGTCAGCAAAGCAGTGGCGCGGAATTCCTTTCACTCAAATCTGATCTAAAGAACAAAAAGGACGCATATGATGCTCTTCCGGCGGAAGAAAAGCGCCGGGTTGAAGACCACAATAGAAATCGACGTGCCATTCAGCTCAGCACCTACCTAGATACTTTTCAAATAAGGCAATTCAAAATTCCCAAAGTGGGCCCCACCAAGCAGGCAATGTTGGTTTCATACGGGATCGAGACAGCAGGTGACGTAAATGAGGCCGCCGTTCTACGGGTACCTGGGTTTGGACCGAGGACTTCGCAGCCATTGCTCAACTGGAGACGACATCTTGAATCACGTTTCAAATACACTCCCTCGCCAAATGCCTCAGACGTAGTCGCTATTAATGCAATTCGAACAGACATTGCAGCTAAAGCACTTCGCCTGAAGACTGAGCTCACCAACGGAGCTGCAATACTCAGCCAGCTACCCGCCGCGATCGTGACGCGGCAAAAGTCGAATATACCGTTCATAGAAACATTACTTACCCAACGAGCCCAAGCGGAAGCCGATCTGCAAGCACTTGGACTTAAAATACCCAATGTGCCCCGACCTACCGCATCTGTTTGCCCCTCACCCCACTTTGCGACCAACCCAGTTCAGGCTCGACCAGCTTTTTCCAGTGCTACCCATTGTCCGAAGTGCAATTCGCTTATGGTTGTTCGACAAGCTAGGCGCGGAGCTAATCGTGGCGGCAAATTTTACGGCTGCACTCATTACCCCGCATGCAACGGGACCCAACCTTACCCTTGAACACGCGTGATGCCGCATTGTCACTTCCAAATTGGCGCGTATGCAAAACGGAACCGATCTTGAGACGCTCCTGAAAGGCCGCTTCGCGGCGCAAAGCAGACGCTCGGCTCCGTCAGGCACTGCTGGTCAGAGCAAGCGACTTAAGAGCAGTTCGCCAAGTGTCGACCGAGCGACCCGATGCGCTTCGATTGATGTCGCCATTTATTGTG
>Ga0134126_10002358_pt1 | contig 23843 bp, 20 predicted proteins | sample KB31752_FD_96881 | JGI IMG/M metagenome (GOLD analysis project Ga0134126, IMG submission 96881) | Terrestrial soil microbial communities with excess Nitrogen fertilizer from Kellogg Biological Station, Michigan, USA - KB3-175-2 | ecosystem: Environmental > Terrestrial > Soil > Unclassified ... | reverse complement strand
GGCATGCGCGCGATATAGATGCCGACCGCTTCCTCGATGCGCCGGCGCAGCGCGCCCAGGAGCGCGTTGCGGCCCTCAAGCAGGGATGGCGCCGTCTGTGTTCCATGCCGCAGGGTCTGGTCGACATGCTCGCGCAGATCGGTATGCAGGGTGTCGAGATGGGCGTTCAGGGCGGCATTGAACTCCGCCATGGAGGAGAAGCCCCGGGGCGGCTCGAGATCGAAAATCTGGATGTGCCGCTCATAGTCCGCCAAGCGCTCGGCGCGCGGATCTGAATTGGCGCGCAATGTCAGTTCGTGAACCGCCAGCGCGGTCTGGTCCAGCGTCATCCGCGCCACGGCGTCTTCCGTGAGGCTGAGCGCACGCCTGGCTTCGCCCGCCTGCAGCAAGACGCAAGCCAGGCGAAGCTTGGTCGCGGAATCCTCCGGCTGCAGGCCGAGGGATTTTTCGTAAGCGGCGATTGATGCATCCAACTGTCCCAGTCCCGCATACGCAACCGCAAGGCCGTTTTGGGGGCCAGCACTGTGGGGCGCCATCGTGGCGAGCTGCGCAAAACAGTCGCGCGCTTCCGCGAACCGCTCCGCGTCTATGAGAAAGCCGGCCTTCTGCAACAACAGCGCGCCGCGCTCGGCGGTGTGGGAAGGCGGCAGGCTTTGCGCCGCCCTGTCATAGGAGGCGAGAAATTCTTGCGTGCGGCCCATGCGATACAGCAGCGCATTGAGCTCCCGATGCGCTTCGGCGTTGGTTGGATCGAGTGCGATAGCGCGCTGCCATGCTGCCAGCGCCTCTTCCGTTTTGCCCTGCAGGTCCAGCGCCAGGCCAAGATTTCGCGCGATCTTTGCCTGCCAGGCCGGCGGCCGTGCCGTGTTCCCGGCCGCGGTGCGGAGCAAGGGCTCGGCTTCCGCCGGACGGCGGGTCTGGTTGAGCAGGACACCGAGGCCCAGCAGCACCGTCTGCGAGTCCGGGGCAAGCCGCAGCGCGGAGCGATAGTTCGTCTCCGCGGCGGCGAGATCCCCGACCGTGAGCTGGACCTGCGCGAGCACGAGAAAGGCATCGAAGAGATCAGGTTGCGTCCGCACCGCTGTCTGGAGCTGATCGATCGCTTCCTGATGCCGGCCTGTTTGCGCCAGAACCCGGCCCAGCTGGACTTGCACCTGTGGCTGGTTCGGACGGAAAGAAAGAGACCGGCGGAAAAATTGCTCGGCCTCGCCAAGCCTGTCCTGATTTTCGCGGACCAGACCCAGAAGCTGCAGCCCATCCGGCTCGTCCGGATTGACGGCCAGCACGCGCGCCAGGATTTCCTCGGCCTCCTGCCAGCGGCCATGGCGGACGAAATCCGCGGCCTGCAGAATCGACGCGCCAATGAACCCCGCCGGGCTTTTCGTCATGCCGGCATTATATTGGAAAAGAGGGCGTCAGAGGCTACGACTTCGGATAATCCCGCCACAGCCACTCCAGCGCCGCCGGCAGGGTCTGGCGCACCACGGCATTGTCGACATGGTGCGCGTCCATGGCGAAGACATAGCGATAGTCATAGCCCTTGGCCTTCAGCACCTGGGCCATGCGATTGTTGGCCAGCGGCCAATTGTGCCAGGTCTTGTCCGGATCATCGAAGTGCAAGTCCTTCTCGCCCACCTCCATCCAGATGCGGATGGGCTTCTTGGCGCTCTTGGGGATCAGGGTAGAATGATATTCCCAGCCGCCGCGCGGCGTCTTGGGATCCTGTGGCGAGGCCTGATTGACGAAGGTGCCCGAATAGGAAAGCACCTTGTGATAGCGCTCGGGATGGAACCAGGCCATGGTCCAGGCGCAGATCGCGCCCGAGGAGCCACCCATGGTGGCCCGGCCTTCCGGGTCGCTGGTGAAGCTGACGCCGTATTTCTGTGACACCGCCGGCAGCAGCTCCTGCTCCACCCAGTTGGAATAGCGGTCCGACAGCGTGTCGTATTCCAGGCCACGCTCGGAGCCCTGGGCGTCACTGCCGCCGGAATCCGGCGCCACGATGATCATGGCCGGCAAGCGATGCGCCGCGATCATGTTGTCCAGCACCGGCGCCATGCGGTTGATGTAGCTGTGACCGTCCTGCACCACCATGAAGGGCGCATTGGGCTTCACCTGCTTGGGAATATAGACATAAACATGCCGCTCATAGCGGCCGGGCTTGGACAGCTGTTCGGCCGGAAAGGGCATCCGGTTGCCATACTCATCGCGCTTGTTGGCGAGATCGCCTTCGATGCGCACGATGCCGGGATAGATCTTGCTGTCCTCGGAATACATGATGAAGTCATGCACCTCGCCCTGCGGCACGGAGGGATTGACCTGATATTCGGGCGCGTCGGCATAGGGCGGCCGGATGACGCTGGTCTCGGCATTCAGCGCCGGCGCCGGAGTGGGGAATTTGGGCAAGTTCGGATTGGCGGGCTGAGCCAGCGCGGGTAGAGCCGCGATAAACACACTCACCAACAGCGTCAGCCTGGTCTTCATTTTCTGCCCCTCTGATTGCCCGTTTCTGTTTCGGCTGGACTTATTTCGGATAATCGCGCCACAGCCATTCCAGCGCTGCCGGCAAGGTCTGCATCACCACCCGGTTGTCGACATGGCCTGCGCCCATGGCGAAGACATAGCGATAATCATAGCCCTTCTTCTTGAACACATCGGCCATGCGATTGTTGGCCAGCGGCCAGTTGTGCCAGGTCTCTTCCGGGTTGTCGAAGCGGTTGTCCTTTTCGCCCACCTCCATCCAGATGCGGATCGGCTTCTTGGCGGACTTGGCGATCAGGTGATCGTGATATTCCCAGGCGCCCCGTGGCGTCTTGGGATCGACCGGCCAGGCCTGGTTCACGAAGGTGCCCGAATAGCTCAGGACCTTGTGATAACGCTCGGGGTGAAACCAGGCCATGGTGAAAGCCGCGGCCGCGCCCGAGCTCCCGCCCAGAGTGCCGCGTCCGTCCGGATTGGTGGTGAAGGTCACGCCGGTGTGCTGCGACACGGCCGGCAACAGCTCCTGTTCCACCCAGTTGGAATAGCGGTCCGAGACCGTGTCGTATTCCAGCCCGCGCTCGGAGCCTTGCGCATCGCTGCCGCCGGAATCGGCAAAAACCAGCACCATGGGCGGCAGCCGCTTGGCCGCGATCATGTTGTCCATGATGTTGACCATCCGCTTCACATAGCCATGGCCGTCCTGCACCACCATGAACGGCGCGGGCGTGCCCGCCGCAAGCTGCTTGGGGACATAGACATAGACATGGCGTTCATAGCGGCCGGGCCCGGAAAGACCGCCGGGAGGCGCCATATAGTTGCCGTGCGCATCGCGCTGCATGTCGTGAATGCGTACAATACCGGGATAGATCTTGCTGTCCTCGGAATAGAGAATGAATTCATGCACCTGGCCTTGCGGAACGGCCGGATTGGCGACCGATTCCGGGGCATCGGCGTAAGCGGGCCCGATGATGCTGTTCTCGGCCGTCACCGGCGGCGGCGGTGTCGGGAATTTGGTCTGCGCGGCATTCTGCGCCAGAGCCGGCATGGCGGCGAGCACAACGGCGCCCACGCCCAGAACAAAGCTTTTCCTCACCCCTACTCTCCCCTTCTGTCAGATTGCCGCCGCGTCGGCGGTAACCGCCTGCACCGCTTCCGTCACCAGTGACGGAATGGTGTGCGAAATGTCCAGCACGGTTGCATGTTCATCGGCGGTCGGCCGCTCCAGAGTGGCAAACTGGCTGTCCAGCAGCGCCGGCGGCATGAAGTGGCCCTTGCGCTTCTTCATGCGCGCACCAATCAGTTCGCGCGATCCATCCAGCAGGATGAAATGCACCCGGCCATGCACTTCCTTGCGCAGACAGTCGCGATAGACATGCTTGAGGGCCGAGCAGGACACCACCACGCCATGGCCGGTGGCGCGCTCCACTTCCATGCGCTCACCGATCGCCCTCAGCCAGGGCCAGCGATCCTCGTCGGTCAGGGGAATGCCGCTCGCCATCTTCTTCACATTGGCGGCTGGATGCAGGGAATCGCCTTCCACGAAAGGCACGCCCAGCCTCTCAGCCAGGGCACTGGCAATGGTGGTCTTGCCCGAACCGGCCACACCCATGACCACGATCAGCGGCTTTTCTGAATTCTGCGCCATGTCTGTCTGTGAATACTCCCCGAAACCCACTTCAGCCGCCTATCGGCCGACATGTTTTTTTCCGCGCGGGCCGGATACTATAGATTAGGCCTGAAAAGCCACAGGGAAAAGGCAAGGAAAGCGGGGGAAAATGCGGCTTCGGATCGCGTGCGTGCTTGTGGTGCTGGCAGCCGGTAGCGCCAGGGCCGGGACCGTGCAGGATACAGTCTACGGCACCACCAAGGACGGCAAGACGGTGCATGCCTTTACCATGACCAACAATCATGGGATGCGCGCCCAGGTGCTGGATTATGGCGGCGTCATCTGCGATGTGGAGGCACCCGGCCGAGACGGCAAGATGGTCAATGTGATCCTGTGCCAGAAGGATCTGGCCGCGATCGAGGCCACCGGCCCGATGAGCGCGCTGACCGGCCGCTACGCCAACCGCATCGGCCACGGTTTCACCATCGACGGCAAGCACTACGACCTGGCGCAGAACGCCAATGGCGTCACCCTGCATGGGGGCCCGCCGGCCTACAGCCGCCGCGTGCTGCAGACAGTCGGCACCTTCCAGCACGCCAATGATGCCGGCGTGACCTTGCGGCTGGTCTCGCCCGATGGCGACCAGGGTTTTCCCGGCACGGTGACCATCGATGTCACCTATACCCTGACCGACAACAACGACTTCCGCATCGACTACAAGGCCACCACCGACAAGACCACGGTGATCAACCTCACCAATCACACCTATTACAATCTGGCGGGCAACGGTTCGGGCAATGTCGAGAACCAGGTCATGACGGTGTTTGCCGACCAGGTGACACCGACAGACCCCTATCAGGTGCCGACCGGAGCATTCACCAATGTGGCGGGCACGCCCTTCGATTTTCGTACGCCCATACCGATCGGCGCGCATCTGCGCTCGCCCGATCCGCAGATGCTGATCGGGCGCGGCTATGACCACAACTATGTGCTGCGCAAATCAAAGCCCGGCGCACTGGAGCTGGCGGCGCGGGTGACCGATCCCAAAAGCGGGCGCACCCTGGAGCTTTCCACCACCGAACCGGGCGTGCAGGTCTATTCCTCCAACAACCTCAATGGCAGCATCGTGAGCGCTGCGGGCACTGCCTTGCGCGCGACCGACGGCATCGCGCTGGAGACCCAACACTTCCCCGACAGCCCGAACAAACCGAACTTCCCTTCCACCTTGCTGAAGCCCGGCGAGACATTCACCTCGACCACACAGATGCACTTTACCGTTCAATAGTTCGTTCCAGCACCTACGCCGTCATTCCCCATTCACGATGTGAGATGTCGGAATGCGTTACTTTCCGCTGATCCGGGCGGCGCTGTGGCGCAAACCTATACGCACGGTTCTCACCTTCCTGGCCGCCGTCGCGGCCTTCACCCTGTTCGGCCTGGCCATTGGCCTCAACGCAACCTATGCGGGGATGATCGCCCGGGCGCGGGCGGACCGGGTCTATGTCAATCCGCACTTTCTCGAGTTCGGAAACCTGACCTTGGCGCAGCGTGACCGTATCGCACGCATGGCGGAGGTACGCGAAATCGGCATCAGTGATTTTTTCCTGGGCTATTACCGGGACCCGAAAAACCAGGTCGTGCCCTGGTTCCTGGATCACGGCATGCAGCGCGCATATCCGGAGCTTCCCTTGACAGCGGCGCAGTGGGCCCAGTTGCAGGCCAATCCCTCGGGCGTGTTCCTGGATACGCACACCGCGGCCCGGCTGGGTCTGAAGGCCGGCGATAACATGCCCGTCATGACCAGCGCACCGTCGCGACGGGATGGATCCAGTCTCTGGTCCTTCCATGTGCTGGGCGTGGTGGAAAATCCGCCCTGGGCGCGCGGCGGCCTGACCCTGGCCAATTACGATTTTTACGACCAGACGCGGCCTTTGGCGCAGGCCGGACATGTCGGCCAGCTGACGATCCTGCTCAAGGACCCCGACCAGGCCGCCGCCTTCACGGATCGGATCGACCGGATGTTCGCCAGTTCCCCCAATCCAACCTTTGCGGTTACCGAAAAAGCGCAACAGCAGAATGGCGCGACATACCGTTTCAACATTCCCCTGGTGACCCAGGGCGTGTCCGCCGCCGGTCTTTTCATGATCCTGTTTTTGATTGCAAACGCCATCGCGCAATCGGTGCGCGAAAGGGTGGCGGAATTTGCAATACTCAAAACGCTGGGCTTTTCTGATGTCGGGGTGACGACATTGGTTTTTGCGGAAGCCGCGATCCCCTGCCTTCTGGGCGCGCTGACGGGATTTGGCATCGCGGCCGTGCTTGCCTCGAAAATCGCCAATTTGAGTGTCCTGCAAAAGATGGCCGTGGCGCCACCCACCCTATCGCTGGGCGTGCTGACGATGGCCTTTGCTTTCGCCGCACTGGTTGCTTTTGCCAGCGCCGCGATGCCGGCCTGGCGCATCCGGCGTCTCGACATCGCCACGGCATTGAGGCGCTGAGATGCATGCGCTCAGCCAGATTATCGCTGTCACGCTGCTCAGCCTGAGAAATCTCCCCAGCCGGCTGTGGCCATCGTTGGTGATCGTGGCCGGGATGGCAGCCGCCATCGGCGTGCTGATTTCGATCCTCTCTCTTGCTGCGGGCTATGCGCAGTTGCAGCGGCGCACCGGCGATCCGGGGCGGGCTATCATCCTGCCCGAAACGGCCGACACCGAGGGGGCGGGCGCCATATCCCGCCGCACCATCGGCGACATCATGGCGATGCCAGGCATCGCCAGAGATGCCGGGGGCGCCAGTCTGGCCGATCCGGAATATGTCTCCCTCCTTCTTGCCGACCGCAGGCCTGCCGGACGCGCGCCGGGTTTGGTGACCCTGCGCGGCGTGGGGCGCAAAGCACTGGCGCTGCGCCCGGAACTGAAAATCGTTGCCGGCCGCATGTTCCAGCCAGGAGCGCGCGAACTGATCGTCGGCATCGCCATTTCGCCGGAATTTCGCGGATTTGCGGTGGGCGACAAGGTCATCATGCAGGATGGGCAATGGCCAGTTGTCGGCAGCTTCACCACAGGCGGCGATGTCCTGGAAGGACAGATCATCGGCGATGCCGCGACCTTGATGAGCGTGGCCAAGCAGAACAGTTTCAACAGCGTAATTGTCCGGCTGGACGGACCAGGAGGCCTGGCGATGCTGCAGCGGGCGCTGGCAGCAGGTACGCGGCTCGGCGTGCGGGCCGAACGCCAGTCCGACTATTACGAACGCACCTCACAGGACACGGCCAGCTTCTTCCATGCGGTGGCGTATGCCGTGGGCGGCATCATGGCGCTGGGCGCGCTGTTCGGCGCGCTCAACACCATGTATTCGGCGGTGGGCGCCCGCACCCGGGAAATCGCCACCTTGCGCGCTTTGGGCTTTGGCGGCACCGCCGTCGCGGTTTCGGTGATCGCGGAGTCGGTTCTGCTGGCGCTGACGGGCGCGCTGATCGGGATCGGCATTGCCTGGATTCTGTTCAACGGACAGGGCTATGCCTTTGGCGAGGTGCTTTTCCACCTGGCGGTCTCGCCAGCGCTTGTGGGCGTTGGCCTTGGCTGGGCGTTGGTGGTCGCCTTGTTGGGCGGGTTGCTACCCGCCATCCGCGCCGCACGTCTGCCGGTTGTGGATGCTCTGCGGGCAACATGACGACTTGTCCAAGCAGACTGTTCAGCCGCCAAGATTTTGCGGCGTGAGCAGGAGCGCCGAGCGATGCGTACAAGAAGTACGTGAGCGACGGCGCGACAAACTCAGGACGCAAAAGATTGCGGCTAAGCCAGCGCCTTTCGCGCCCACGCAAAGCAACGGATATTGTTGCTTTCCTCAGCCGCAAACTGCTGCTCGGGTGAGAGGGTGCTGATCACCGGCAGCGGTTTCTTGCTGGCATGCTCCTTCACCAGCTTCATGGTCTGCGGCAGATACTTGGCTTTGCGTTCCGGCCAGGTCACCCAATATTTGTCGGTCAGTACCGGCACCTTCAGCGGGTCGCGGGTGATCAGCTCATGCATGGGCTGCAGCTTCGGGTTGGATTTCTTCAGGATCCCCCACATCTTGGGAATATCCATGAAGCCGTCCTCGAACAGCACTTCCGACAGCAGGAAGCCGTCGGGATAAGTCTGCACGCCCATATTCTTCATGTGGCAGGACTTCACATACGGCGCCAGCTTGACGATCACATCCATGGGATCGTCGCACATGGCGATGTTGTTGCCGAAATCCACCAGGGCGCCGAAGTTGGCGCTGGAATATTTCTTCAGCACCTCCACTTCCTCATCCACCACGCGATCTTTGTGGTTTTCCATCGCCAGCGGAATGCCGACCTTGTCGGCGATCGGCACGCACACGTCCAGAACCGCCAGCGCGTTGGCGCGCCAGGCCTTGTACTGCTCCATGCTGTCGAAATTCTCATAGCGGCGGCCGACAAAGCAGACCGTGCGCACCACCGGCGCGCCCAGTGCCTTGTACATGCGCAGCTCCTTTTCAAATCGCGCGGGATCGTCGCTCGGCTTGGCCAGAAGGCGGATATCGCCCTCGAACATCATGCCATGCTGGTCGAGCTTGGCGCGCAGTGCCTTGATGTCGGTGTCCGGCGGGATCGCCATCTGCACACCGCCGCCGCCCAGGCTGCGGACATAATCCACCGTGGCAATGGGATCGGCCGGCCCACGCTGGTTCGGATTGTTGCCGCGCATCTTGCGGAAATAGTGCCCCAGTGCCGTCTGGGCCACACCCAGCGGCGACTTCGGCCTGTCTTGTGCCAAAGCCGGCATCGCCGCGGCAGCCGCCAGCGCGGCGCCGCCCATCATCATGTTCCGCCGCGTCGTCATGGCATGTCTCCGGTGAGCATTAACGGTTAAGCAGCGGTCCAGCCGCCGTCGATGATGATGTCCGTGCCGGTGATGAAGCCGGCCAGATCGCTGCACAGATAGCAAACCAGGCCCCCGATCTCTTCCACCTTGCCCCAGCGGCCCACCGGCAGCTTGGAGAGGAAAAGCTTGTTGGCTTCCGGATCGTTGATCACCGGCAGGTTCATCTCGGTATGGAAGGGACCGGGCGAGATGGTGTTGGCGGTGATGCCTTCCATCGCCAGCTCCAAGGCCAGGGACTTGGTGAAGCCGAGCAGCCCCGCCTTGCCGCCGGAATAGGCCGTGCGGTTGGGCAGGGAGATATGCGCCATCATGGAGGCAAGGTTGATGATGCGGCCATAGCCGGTGCCCTTCATGCCCGGCACGAAGGCGTTGCAGGCCAGGAAGGTGGTGACCAGGCTGGAATCCACCACGCTCTGAAATTCCTTGAGCGTGAAGTCGGTCACCGACTTCCTGATATTGATGCCGGCCGAGTTGATCAGGATCTGCGGGTTCTTGAACTTGGCATTGACCTGCCCGGCCAGGCGCTTGACGTCGCTTTCGCTGGTCATGTCGGCGGTGAAGGTCTCGACCGTGCCGCCTTTGCCCTTCAGATCGCCGGCCACCTTGTCCAGCTTGGCCTGGTTGCGGCCCACCAGGGCGATATTGGCGCCGGCGCCCGAAATGGTGTGCGCCATGGCTTCGCCCAGGCCGCCGGAGCCGCCCACAATGATTGCTGTCCTGCCAGTCAGATCGATCTTCACGTGTAAACCTTCTTGAAGAGAATTAACGCTCGGCGTCCGGCTCCAGAAAGAACCAGCAAACCGCGGAGACCACGGCCGCCACCGCCATGGTGTACATCACAACCGACCAGTTGTTGCCGGTATTCTGCAGGATCAGCCCGAACACGGTGGGGGCCACGAAACCCGCGAAATTGCCCAGCATGTTCATGGTCGACGAAACCGTCGCCGTATATTGCTTGCCGATCTCCACGCAGGTGTTCCAGGAGATCGGCATGGTCAGATCGGACGTGAAACTGGCAATGCCCATCAGCACCATGGCGAGCCCGACGCTCGGAACATTGGGGATGATGAAAACCAGGACCGCGGTGGCGGAGAAGCCGAAGATGGCCACCCATTTGCGCGGGATGGACATCGGCAGGAAGCCCGAGACGATGGAACCGCAGCCACCCGCGGCCAACGGGATCATGGCATAGGCGGCAGCCGTGCTGGGATTGAGACCGCGCGCCTGCTGCAGCCAGGTGGGCAGCCAGGTGACGTAAAAATACCAGGTGTAGGAAAAGCCGAAATATTGCAGGCCCAGGAAGAAAATATCCCGCTGCAACAGCAGGCGGTACCACGGCACGCCATGGTCATGCAGCACCAGCTCGCGGCCGCCTTCCAGAAGCGCCAACTCTTCCTTGTTGACCGATTTATGCTCGTCCGGATCGTTGCGGAACCAGGGCAGGAACAGCGCCACCCAGGCCACGCCCAGCAGCGCCAGCGCCACAAAACCCCAGCGCCAGCCGAAATGATAAATCACGAAGAACGCCACGGGCGGTGCCAGCGCCCCGCCCCAGCGGCCGAAAGCCCACATCACCGCCTGGGCTTTGACCCGTTCGGAAAGCGGCAGCCAAGCCGACAACATGCGTGTCAGGTTGGGAAAGCAGCCCGCCTCGCCGGCGCCGAACAGGAAACGCACCACCCAGAGCGATACCAGATTCCACGCAGCGCCGGTCAGCGCCGTGAAGACAGACCAGATCAGCACCAGCTGGCTCAGCACCCAGCGCACGCCCAGCTTGTCGCCCAGAAGTCCCATGGGGATCTCGAACAGGGCATAGGACAGGCCGAAGGCACCCAGCACCGCGCCGGTTTCGGCCTTGTCGAGGTGCAGATCGGCCGATATCGGCACGATCGCCTGGCTGATGGCCACCCGCTGGATATACATGATCATGGCCAGGGCCAGGGCGAAGCCCACGACTCCATAGCGCGTATGCGTCGGTTTCATGAGACGTCCGCCCCTTGTTATCCTGTCCCGTTAGTGGGGCATGGAAGCCGCGACCGGTGTCAGCAAAGGCTTCACATCGGCTTGCGATTTCTATACTAAATTCGGGGCCTTGGAAGTCAATTCATCCACGGTGCCGCGCGCGCCCCGCACACGCGGATTCCTTATAAAAACCAAGGGCTTTCGGCGAGCCTGGCGCTCGTCTCAACCGCCCCGACATGGAGCCTTCTTTGAGCACATCTGACAGCCCCACAACCTTCCATTTCGGGGGCCAGGTGGCGCTGGTCACCGGCTCGGGCCGCGGCCTTGGCCGGATGATTGCCGAGACCCTGCTGAAAGGCGGTGCCAACGTCGCCTTGCACGACATTAACGAGGAAGCGCCGGCCGCGTTCGGCGAAAGCCCCAGCCTGACGGCGCTGGCGGGCGAGCTTTCCGCGCGCGGCCCCGGCAAGGTGGTGGCCGTCACCGGCGACATCTCCAAAGAGGCCGATGTCGCCCTCCTGGTGAAGAAGGTGGAAGACACGCTGGGGGCCATCTCCATCCTGGTCAATTGCGCCGGCGGCGATATTGCGGCCAAGGGCGGCAAGCCCAATCCCAATGATGCCCTCAATATCAGCCTGGAAGATGCCCATGCGGTGATGAACCGCAACTTCATCGGCACCATGCTGATGTGTCGGGCCGTAGTGCCCGGCATGGCGGCGCGCAATGCCGGTTCGGTGATTAATTTCGGCTCACTCAACGGCCATGTCGGCGTCTCGCCCGAAGTGGTCTATGGCTGCGCCAAGGCTGCCATCCTGCACTACACACGATGCCTGGCGCTGGAGATGCGGCCCAAGGGCGTGAGGATCAACGCCGTCAGCCCCGGCCCGACCACCACGGCCCGGTTCCTCGCCACCCGCACCACCGATCCGAGCCTGATGGAAGGCGTCTCGCTGGAGCGTTATGCCAAGCCGCAGGAAATCGCCAATGCGGTTGCATTCCTCGCTTCCGGCGCCGCCGGCTTCGTCAACGGCCAGGTGCTGCGCGTGGACGGCGGCATGACCTTGTTCGCCGGCTGAACTTTTTTAGACAGGACATTTTCAAAGATGGCTGATGACAAGAAATATGACGGCAAGACGCCCCAGACGCTGAGAAGCCGCGCCTGGTTCGACAATCCGAACAATCCAGACATGACGGCGCTCTATCTGGAGCGCTATTTGAACTTCGGGCTGACGCGCGAGGAACTGCAGTCGGGCAAGCCGATCATCGGCATCGCCCAGACCGGCAGCGACCTCAGCCCTTGCAACCGCCACCATATCGAGCTGGCCAAGCGCATCCGCGAAGGTATTCGCGAGGCGGGCGGCATCGCCATGGAATTCCCGGTCCATCCCATCCAGGAAACCGGCAAGCGCCCTGGCGCGGCGCTGGACCGCAACCTCGCCTATATGGGCCTGGTGGAGCTGCTTTACGGCTATCCGCTGGACGGCGTGGTGCTGACCATCGGCTGCGACAAGACCACGCCGGCCTGCCTGATGGCGGCAGCGACCCTGGACATTCCGGCCATCGCTTTCTCGGTCGGCCCCATGCTCAACGGCTGGCATGAAGGCGAGCGCACCGGCTCGGGCACCATCGTCTGGAAGGCGCGCGAGATGATGGCGCGCGGCGAACTGGACTATCGCGGTTTCATGGAGCTGGTGGCATCATCGGCGCCGTCGGTCGGCTATTGCAACACCATGGGCACGGCTTCGACCATGAACAGCCTTGCCGAAGCGCTGGGCATGCAGCTGCCCGGCTCGGCCTCGATCCCGGCGCCCTATCGCGAGCGGGGCCAGATGGCCTATGCCACGGGCCTGCGTATCGTCGATATGGTCAAGGAAGACCTGCGGCCGTCGAGGATCCTGACCAAGGATGCCTTTCACAACGCCATCGTGGTCAACTCGGCCATCGGCGGCTCGACCAACGCGCCCATCCATCTGGCCGCCATCGCCCGCCATATGGGCGTGGATCTGCCGCTGTCGGACTGGCAGGCGGTCGGCCACAAGGTGCCGCTGCTGGTGAATCTGCAGCCGGCCGGCGAATATCTCAGCGAGGATTTCCATCACGCCGGCGGCGTGCCGGCGGTGGTGAACATCCTGATGCAACAGGGCCTGATCAAGGAAAAGGCCCTGACCGCCAATGGCAAGAGCATCGGCGAGAACTGCAAGGGCAAGAAGGTTCATCTCGATGAGGTGATCTGGCCCTTCGACAAGCCGCTCAAGAAGGATGCCGGCTTCATCGTCCTGTCGGGCAACCTGTTCGACAGCGCCATCATGAAGACCAGCGTCATCAGCGAGGAATTCCGCAAGCGGTATCTGTCCAACCCCAAGGACCCCGAAGCCTTCGAGGGTCCCGTGGCGGTGTTCGACGGGCCGGAGGATTACCACCACCGCATCGATGACCCGTCGCTGGGCATCGACGAGCACACCATCCTGATCATGCGGGGCGCTGGTCCGGTGGGTTATCCCGGCGCCGCCGAGGTGGTGAACATGCGTCCGCCCGCCTCGCTGCTGAAGGCCGGCATCAATGCGCTACCCTGCGTGGGCGACGGCCGCCAGTCCGGTACCTCGGGCTCGCCGTCCATCCTCAACGCCTCGCCGGAAGCGGCGGTGGGCGGCGGCCTGGCCTTGCTGCGCAGCGGCGACCGGATCCGCATCGACCTGAAGAAGGGCACGGCCAACATGCTGCTGCCGGAAGACGAGATCGCAAAGCGCAGGAAGGAGTTGGAAGCCGCCGGCGGCTATAAATATCCCGCCTCCCAGACGCCCTGGCAGGAAATCCAGCGTGAGCATGTCGGCCAGATGGGCACCGGCATGGTGCTGGAGAATGCGGTCAAGTATCAGCGCATCGACCAGACCATGGGCATCCCTAGGGATAATCATTGATCCCCTCCGGCCGCCCTAGCGGAGGGTCGCGCCGCGAAATGCGGCGCTCGTGCTCAAAAGAAAAAGGCGCCGGAGAAATCCGGCGCCTTTTCGTTTTCTGGCGAGTTTAAATTTTCGTGCGGTAAACCGTCTGCTTCTGGCTGCCGAGCTTGTCGATGCCCAGCTCCATCACATCGCCTTCCTTGAGGAACAGCGGCGGCTTCATGCCCAGACCCACGCCCGGCGGAGTGCCAGTCGAAATGATGTCGCCCGGCTGCAGGCTCATGAACTGGCTGGTGTAGGACACCAGGGTCGGCACGTCGAAGATCAGGCTGGCAGTATTGCCGGTCTGCATCCGCTTGCCGTTCAGGTCCAGCCACAGGCCCAGCTTGTTGAGATCGCCCACTTCATCCAGCGTCACCAGATATGGACCGAACGGCCCGAAGGTGTCGCAGCCCTTGCCCTTGTCCCAGGTGCCCAGACGCTCGAGCTGGAATTCACGCTCGGACAGGTCGTTCACCACGCAGGCGCCCACGACATAATCCAGCGCCTTCTCCTTGGAGACGTAACGGCATTCCTTGCCGATCACCACGCCCAACTCGACTTCCCAGTCGCCCTTCTTGGAGTTGGGCGGCAGATAGACATCATCGTTCGGGCCGATGATGGCGGAGGTCTGCTTGGTGAAGATGATGGGCTCGGACGGCTCGGGCATGCCGGACTCCGCGGCATGGTCGGAATAGTTGAGGCCGATGCAGAGGAACTTGCCCACCTTGGCCACGGGCTCGGCGAGGCGCACGCCCTTCTGGACCACCGGAAGGCTTTCGACCTTGGCGGCACGGATCGCGGAGAGGTCCGCCAGGACCTTGCCGTCAATGTCCTTCACCACCCCCGAAAGGTCGCGGATCTGGCCATCCTTGTCCAAAAGGCCGGGTTTTTCCTGACCCTTGGGGCCATAGCGCAGCAGCTTCATGTTCGTGTTCCTTCGGCAGGCGTGAAAATCGGGCCTGCTTTTAACCCAAGGGACGCGATCAGGAAACTGCGGCTATTTGGGCGGGAAGGCCGTGGCCAGGTACTTGGTGATGGTGTCGAATTCGGCGTCCGAGGCCTGGGCGCCATTGTTGGCCATCTGGTCCACCAGGGCCTTCCAGCCAGTTGCGTCCAGACTCTGCTGGGCCACCACTTCCGGGGAATGGCACTGGGAGCAAACCCGCACCGTCACATCCCGGCCAGGGCCGTCCGGCAGGCTCTTGTAATCGTCGGCCAGCGCCGAGGTGGACAAACCGGCCGTCAGGCCCGCCAGCATCACAGCTATGGTAAATACGCGCACGTTCGTCTCTCTTTCTTCCTGCCCGTCCAGCACTACTTCTTCGGCAACGCGAAGGCGATAATCTCATCATTGGTGACGACCGAGCCGGTCTGCGACCCGCCGGTGTCCGACGCTGCTACATATTGGCGTCCGTCCGTCCCTTTGTAAGTGACCGGGGTCGCGGTAACCGATGCCTTGAGTTTCACCTCCCACAGCTTGTCGCCGGTTGCCGTGGCGAAAGCGCGGAAGCGGAAATCATCCGTGGCGCCGACAAAAGTCAAGCCGCTGGCCGTCAGGATGGTTCCCCCCAGGCCCGGCCGGCCAGTATCCTGCAAACCGGCCGGGAAACTGTCGGTGACCCCCAAGGTCTTGCGGTAGACCACATCGCCCGTATCCACGTTCACCGCCACCAGCTGGCCCCAGGGGGTCGGTCCGCAGGGCAGCTTCTTCTCGGGGTCCCAGAAGCGGACCACGCCGTAGGTATTGGCAAAAGTCCCGTCCGGCCTCTTCTCCACATGCATGGGCTGGAACAGGTTGTTCACGTTCGCCACGAACAGGTGAAGCTTGGGATCGAAGCTGCCGCCGTAATAGTTCACCCCACCCTGGGTGCCGGGGGGCGCGACGGTAGTTTCGTTGTAGCCCGGGGGCAGATAGGTCGAGCCCAGCACCATGTGCTTGTCGTCGACCAATTTCTCGCAATAAGCCTGATGCTCGGGCTCACCCTTGTAGAGATTGTCGCGTGAGACCGAGCCCTGGGAGAGCTGCTCGGGCTTCACGGGAAAGGGCTGGGTCGGCGAGGTCTGTTCGCCCGGCACCTTGCTTTGCGGCACGGGGCGTTCCTCGACGCCATAGATCGGCTTGCCGGTGACGCGGTTGAGAATGAAGACCAGCGCGTTCTTGTTGACGGTCAGCACGGCCGGAATGGTCTTGCCGTCCCTGTGCACGTCCATCAGCACCGGCGGGTCCTGGGTGTCGTTGTCCCAGATGTCGTGATGGGTGACCTGGAAGTGCCAGAGATATTTGCCGGTGTTGGCATCGACGGCCACCAGCGAGGAACTGAAAAGATTGTTGCCGGGCCGGTCCACGCCGACGCGGTCGTTGTTGGGCGCGCCCAGCGGCATGTAGAGAATGCCGCGCTTTTCATCGATCGTGAAATAGCCCCAGACATTGACGCCGGAGCGGTGGCGGGCGCTGTCGCCACCCCAGGTGTCATAGCCATACTCGCCGGGAAGCGGGACGGTGTGGAAGGTCCAGACCAGCTTGCCGGTCCTGGCGTCCCAGGCACGCGTATCGCCCTTCGCCCCGGTGTTGGGGGCGGCATCAGGCGTGCCCGCGCCGGTGATGATCAGATCCTTGTAGATGACCGGCACCGCGGGCTGGCCGTAAGGGTAGTTCGGGCTGTTGCCCATGACCTCGGGCGTCTTGAGATTGACGATGCCATGCTCGCCGAAGCCCGCGATCAGCGCGCCCGTCCTGGCGTTGACTTGGTAGAGCCGGCCCAGCCGGCTGCCGAACACGATCGCGGCGGGGTGACCCTTGTCGCCCTTCCAATAGGCAACGCCGCGCGCCGTCGGAATGTCGTTATCCGGCAGCTTGTGTTTCCACAGCTCGGCGCCGGTGGTGGCATTCAGCGCGATGACCTCGCCATAGCTGGAGGTGATGTACATGCTGTTGCCGATCACAATCGGCACCGTCTCGACCAGGCGCGGGCGGCTGGTATAGCCGGCCGGAGTCAAATGATAGGTCCAGGCGATCTGAAGATTGGCAACGTTGGTCTTGTTGATCTGGGTGAGCGGGGAATAGCGCTGGCCGCCCGCATCATGGCCGCTGACCGGCCAGTCGGTGCCCGCAGCGGTGGCCGCCGTGGCCATCAACACCAGCGCGGCGCTGGCGGCGGTGCACTTCAACACGGTATTCATGGCACATCCCTTTTATTCGACCCGACCTGACTGGAAGATGAATGGGAAAGAGGCATGGACGCAGGATGCGCCATGCCTCTTTTCCGCCTCAATGACCCTTGCGCACTCTACTCCGCACGCGCGGCCCGCTGCGGCGGCACATAGTCGGTGAGCTCGGTGTACGGCTTCTTGCCGGCCCAGGCGATGCCGCGCATCAGCACTTTCTGGATCGCGGGGTCCTGCAGGCTGTCCACCATATGGCCCTGCATCCAGACAAAGGCACGGGCGGGCTGGCCGCCCGGCAAGGTGTGCTCATAAGTCCACATCTGCGGAATGGTCTGGCCGACGCCGCCGCCTCGGCGTGCGCTGGGCGTGTCCGGCATGGTGACGGTCATCAGCGGATGCACTTCCGGCGCGAAATTCAGCTTGTAGAAGGCTTCGTCATAGATCTGTGACGGCATGCCCTGGACGATGGGATTGGCCTTGTCCACGACGTTGTAGTCGAGCGTCGCGGTCCAGGTGTAATTGACCTCGCCATGCTTCTTGCCGGCGCCCACCAGGGTCGCCATGTCGGCGGGATCGGGACCGCAGAGCGAATCGTGGAAGGTGACCAGGCCGCCGCCGCGCTTCACATAGGCCTGAAGACGGGCGCGCTGTTCCGGCGTCATGTAGCCGGCATCGCCCTTGTAGATGATCACCACATCGGCCTTGTCGAGCTGCTCCTGGCTGGGAAAGGACAGCGCGCCATCCACGACCGCGCCATGCGCGGTGAGAAGCTTGGACCAGGTATCCAGCCAATAGGGATAGTCATGGGCGCCCGGGCCATGGCTCTTGAGGCCCGCGAACAGGAAGATGTGCATGCCATTGACGTTCTGGCCTTGCGCATGCGGCGCCGGCCATTGCGAATAACGGGCATAGTCACTGGCGGTCTGGGCCGCGCCAGGGCCGGCAAAAGCCAGCGCCACCGCGCCCGCGAGCAGAATCGTTCTGACGGTCATGGGTCTTCAATCCTCCGGTTACGCCCCATGGTGGAGGGTCTTCGGCAGCCCATCTCAATGAGACGGCGACACCTTAGGAGCCGCGGCAGTTTTTTGCCAAGCGACAACGTTTCGCATCTGCTATCTCGCAACTGCGAGATTGCCGATCTTTAAGATGGCTTGCGCACCGCGGCCGAATAGCGCTCCGGCTCGGTATGGGACATGCGCAAGTGGGTCAGCAGCACGGCCTCCACGTCCTCGCCCGAACGTCCGGTGACGGCATCGAGCAAGGTGCGGTGATGGCTCATGCGCCAGCGCCGGACATCGTGGGTAACGTGTTCCAGCGTCTTGTGGGCGAAAAGCGGAACAATCAGGCCGTAGAGGCTGCGCTCCAGAAAGGGATTGCCCGAGGCCCGCCACAATGCACGGTGGAACTGAAGATCCAGGGCGCGGGCATCCAGCAAACTTCCGTCCCAATTCTCCATCTGCTCCACCAGGGCTTCCAGCTCGGCCAGGATTTCCGGGGTCATGTGGGTCCGCGCCAGGCGCACCGCTTCCGTTTCCAGGATCAGGCGCAGGGAGCTGATCTGCACCACCTCCTCGCCGGTGATATGGGTGACGAACATGCCGCGGCGCTCGCGATTCTGCACCAGCCCCTGTTCCTGAAGCTGGGACAGGGCCTCCCGTACCGGAATGCGGCTGATATTCAGCTCGCGGGCGATCTGGCTCTCGTTCAGCCGGTCCCCCGGCTTGTATTTGCCGGAAAGAATGCCGGCCGACAGCATCTGCACCACGTGGGCGCGCAAGGTCGGCGGTGCCGATGGGCCCTGTGGCGCCTCGGAAATGACCTGTTCCAGACTTTCCATTTTCCCTCCCGGGCCTTGGCGTATGCCCTGGCATAAGCAAAGACGAAACAGCCCCCGAAATCCCTCACGCCAGAACAGACGATTTCCCGATTGGGCCGTCCTGTTCTATCCTCCGCGTCCGGGCGGGCCGTCCCGATCTATACTTATGTATAGATATTGGCGGTCCCGCGGGGGCGCGTCTATAGCTTTGCGAACCCCATAAAAAGAAGAAGCATAACAAGGGGAAAGTCATGAAGCTGCTGCCGCCCTCCTTCTCCCGCCGCGCGATGATCGCCGGCCTGGGCGCGGCCGCCCTGCCCGCCTGGGCCCAGACCCGGCCTGGAACCAGCCGGGGACCGCGGGCCCTGGCCCTGATCGGCGACCGCTACCACAATCCGGACTATATCCGTGTCAGCCTGGACCGGGTGTTTCATGAGCTCAACATCCCCATCGACTACACGATCGACTATGCGGGCCTGTCGGCTGCCTCCATCAAGCCCTATCAGCTGCTGCTGATCCTGCGCGACGGCATGATCTGGCCGGGCGGCTATTCCGGCCCTGATTCCTACAATGCCTATGAAACCAAGCTGGAGAATGCGTCGGACTTTCCCGCCGCCAAGTCGGTGATGTGGATGACCGAGGACCAGGGTCTGGCGATCAAGAATTTCGTGGAAGCCGGTGGCGGCTTTTATCCGCTGCACAATTCCAGCCACATCTCGCTGTCATCCAAAAACTATCGCGACGTGATGGGCGGCGCCTATTTCGGCCATCCCCCGCTTCGCCCCTTCCAGGTGCATGCCACCCAGAACGCCCATCCCATCACCGCGGGGATGAAGCCCTTCATCGTCAATGACGAGCAGCATTACGTGGATTACGACAAGGACCCCCGTTACGTGATCCTGGAATCGGAAAATCTCGACGGGCTGACCTATGAAGGCCGTGGCACCAAGTCGCCTGCCGGCTGGGCCTATGACTATGGCAAGGGGCGGGTCGTCTTCACCGCGGTCGGCCACACCATCCACGCCATGTGGAATCCGCAATATATCGAAGTGCAGAAGCGCTCGATCCGCTGGCTGCTGAAGGACCTTTAAGAATCTCCATGGATCTGCGCCGTTTGTTCGAGCAGGGCCTGGCGGCGCACCAGGCCGGCCGCTTCGCCGAGGCGGAAGGCATCTACCGCCAGGTGCTGCGCGCGGAGCCGGGCAATTTCCCCGCGCTGCACATGCTGGGCTTCCTCAAAGCCCAGCAGGGCAGGTATGACGAGGCCATCACCTTGCTGCACAAGGCGGTCCGGGCGAATCCGGCCGACCAGACCGTGCTCAGCCATCATGCCGGCGCCCTGATGGCGGCGCAGCGTTTCGACGAGGCCCTTGCCGCTTACGATCGGTTGCTGGCCCGCGACCCGCGCGCCTTTGACGGGCTTTACAATCGCGGCGTGATCCTGTCGCAGAAGAATGCGTTCGAGGACGCCCTGGCCTCGCTGGATCATGCCGCGCTGCTGCAACCCGGCATGGCGGCAATACACTACAACCGTGGCGTGGTGCTGGCGGGGTTGAATCGCAATGGTGAGGCGTTGGCGGCTTACGACCGGGCGCTGGCGCTGGACCCCGGTTACGCGCCCGCCCTGCCCAATCGCATCATGGTGATGTTGAATCTGTGCGCTTGGGACCGGGTGGCGCAGCTCGCGCCCGGCGAGGCGCTGAAGGCGTCTCCCCTTACCTTCCTGGGCATCAACGAGGACAAGGCGCTGCAACGGCAACGCGGCGCTGCCGCGGCAAAGGCGCTGACGCCGAAGCCTCTTCCACCCCTGTGGCGTGGTGGGACCTATCGCCATGACCGCATCCGCCTGGCCTATGTGTCGGCGGATTTTCGCGAACATGCCGTGGCCTTCCAGCTTGCCCCGATCGTCGAACGCCATGACCGCACACGCTTCCAGGTGATCGGAATTTCGCTCGGCCCTTCGGATGACAGTGCGATCCGCCAACGGCTGATGGAAGCTTTTGACCGCTTTCACGACTTCGCCGCGCTGGGCAGCGAGGACATCGCCCAGCGCCTGAAGGACATGGAGATCGATATCGCCGTCGATCTGGGCGGGCACACGGGTCTGTCGCGCTTTCAGACCTTCGCCCATCGGTTCGCGCCAGTTCAGGTGGAGTGGCTGGGTTATCCAGGCACCACCGGTGCCGATTGCATGGATTATCTGATCGCCGATGCCGTGGTGGCGCCGGATGAGGACCAGTCTTTCTTCAGCGAAAAGCTGGTCCATCTGCCGCACAGCTATTTTCCCACTGATCCGGATCGCGCCATAGCGCCAACGCCCTCACGCGCCGAAGCCGGCCTGCCCGAAACCGGTTTCGTTTTCTGTTGCACCAACAATAGCTGGAAGATCACCAGGCCGGTGTTCGCGGCCTGGATGCGGCTGCTGGATCAGGTGCCCGGCAGCGTGTTGTTGCTGAAGGCGGCGCCCGCGGATGTCCGGGCCAATCTGGAGCGGGAAGCGGCGGCGCTTGGCATTGCCTCCGATCGCCTGATCTGGGCAGGAGATCTCCCGCTGGCGGAACACCTGGCCCGCTACCGCGCCGCCGACCTGTTCCTCGACACCCTGCCCTACAATGCCCATGCCACCGCCGCCGATGCGCTATGGGCGGGGCTGCCGGTGCTGACCGTCATGGGCGAGGCCTTTGCCGGCCGCGTCGCCGCCAGCCTGCTTCACGCGATCGGGATGCCCGAACTGGTGACCGACAATTTTGCGGATTATGAAGCGCTGGCACTGGCGACGGCGCGCGATCCGGCAAGGCTGGCAGCGCTGAAGGAAAAACTGGCGCGCAACATTGGAATCACGCCGCTGTTCGATGCGGACCGGTTCACGCGCAACCTGGAAGCCGCCTATCTGAAAATGGCCGAAGGCTAGGCGCGTTCGCTTGGATAGATGGTCCGGCGGCCGATGAGCCCCTTCCAGAAATCGCAATAGTCACGCAACAGGTCCGGCAGCAGCCACAGGCCGTGGCGATAGGGCGTGTCCACGCCGATCGCGACATTGCGGGTAGCAGCCTGGCTCCAACCGCCGAACAGCCGGTCCCACAGGGGGGTCATGCTGAAGAAGCCGGTGGGCGTTGTCATGTCCAGCTTGTGATGCAGCCGGTGATGCAAGGGCGACTGCACCAGCCAGCGCCCTGCCCAGCCGAAACCGGAGCCCATGCGGGGAATGGATGACGAAACCCAGCGCGATGGTGATGACATTGACCCAGATCATCACCTCCGGCGAGGCACCCAGCAGCGGCATGGGAATGTTGAGCAGGAAGATGCCGACAAAGCCTGCCGGATGGATGCGCGCGCCATTGACGACACAGAAATCCTCCGCGGCGTGGTGATAGCGGTGCAGCGGCCAAAACCAGCGCGTATGCCCCAGGCGGTGCGCCCAATAGTCGAAGAAGGAATAGACGTGGAAATAAATCGCCACCTGCAGCCACAGCGGCAGGCCCAATGGATCTATGGCAAAGCCGGTGCGGCTGGCCAGCCAGTCCTTTAAGGCAATACCGGAAATGACCGATGCGCCCAGCATCATGATGCGGCCCACCACACCCATGACATGGGCCTGATCGAGCAGGAAATAAGCAAGATCGGTCTTCATCGAGGCCGTCGGTTTGAGCAGCGCGCGCGCCGAGCTGTTGGCCCAGCCCACCGTGATGCATTCCAGCCACAAAGCGGCCGGCAGGAGCACGGCAATCAGGCTGGCATTGCCCAGGATCTTGTCCCGTAGATGCTGCAGATGCAGCGCATGGCCGACCACGGAAAGGGTGATCTGATCCGGCAGGCTGTGGCCGATCAGCCACCAAACCAGGGCAACCACCCCCGCATAGGCTGCAAAGGCAGCCGCGAGCAGGAACCGGAAGGGAAGGCGCGGCGCCGCCGGCGCGGCGGCACTGGCGATTGTCATGAGAAAAGGCCCGGGTTTCAGCCCGGGCCTTTCACGGCGCATGCCAGAAAATAACTGAGTTAACCGTTCCGCTTTGGGACGTCAGTCGCGGTAGGGATGTCCGCAACGGCGTTCATAAGCGCGCCTGTCATTCTTCCAGGCGGGGTCGCCCAGATTCAGGGTGCAGGGGTCGGTGGCCGCGCCGACCGCGCCGCCGGCGATCGCGCCAACGGCCGCGCCGGTGGCCGGATTGCCTGCCAGGGCGCCGATGGCCGCGCCACCCGCGGCGCCAATCATCGCGCCACTGGCAAGACGGTCGCCGGTATCAGTACCGCAACCCGCGAGCAGCAAGGCGGCGGCAAATCCAGTGATGAGTAGTGTGCTTCGCATGGCTGTGCTCCTTGGTATGGAGCGGGAACGCACTATCGCGGCGCGTCGTTCCGGCCCGCTGTCATTTTATGGACGATCCGTTAGGAACTCAGCGTGCGGATATTCCGGCAAAAAAAAGGCAACGCCGCCATCTTTGAGAATGGCGGCGCTGTCTTGTCAGGCCAGGCCTGAAGCTGCGTTAGATACGCTCGAGTCTTTCGGTGGCGTCGCCGAACTTGTCCATCTTCACGCCGAACCGATCCATCAGCGACAGGTACAGGCTGCACATCTTGCGCTTGTCCTCGGCGTCGCTGAGATAGTTCAGCGAACGCCCGGTCTGCAAGGTACCGCCCAGGCCGCCTGCCAGCACCAGCGGCAGGCGGGAATTGTCGTGCTTCCTGCCCACGAACATGTTCGACATGAACATGATGCAGCTATTGTCCAGCACGGTGCCGTTGCCTTCCTTCATGCTGTCGAGCTTGGACGCCAGATAGGCGTATTGGGCGACATGGAAATGGGCGATGCGCTCATAGCTGTCCGAGGCATTGTCGTGGCTGGCGGCGTGGTGGCCTTCCTTCACGTCCAGGAACGGATAATACATCGCCGACAGGTCGCGGCTGATGATCAGCGAGGCCACCCGCGTCTTGTTGGTCTGGAAGGCGATGGCGATGATATCGCACATCAGCTTGGCATG
>Ga0134126_10002357_pt1 | contig 23848 bp, 22 predicted proteins | sample KB31752_FD_96881 | JGI IMG/M metagenome (GOLD analysis project Ga0134126, IMG submission 96881) | Terrestrial soil microbial communities with excess Nitrogen fertilizer from Kellogg Biological Station, Michigan, USA - KB3-175-2 | ecosystem: Environmental > Terrestrial > Soil > Unclassified ... | reverse complement strand
CAGAAGGTGGCGTAGCAATTCGGCTTCTCCGGCGCCGGCGCGCCCTTCCTCGTCGGCAGATCGGCCGCCTGCGCCGCCGCCGCGACGGCGAGCAGCGCGCCGCTGGCCAGAAGAATTAAATTCAGTCTTTTCATTTGCTTGCCCCCATGCGCGGGCGAAACACCGCGAGAGGCGGGTTCTCTCTTTACATTGTCTATATTTTTGAGTAAGTCTATAAAAAAAGCGGAATGTAGAGAGAAAAATGCCGCATTGGCTCGCCAACAATTCGCTGTCCATCCGACGCACGCCGCTGGCGCGACTCCATCGCATCGCCGACCCGCGCTATATCAAACAGGCCAAGGGCAAGCCGGTCCAATCCGTCGTGGTTGAGCCGACCGCGAGCCAGATCCTCACCCAGGACCTCGGCGGCGAGGCGTTGAAGCCTGAGCCGCACAAGTTCCGGGGCCTCGGCGCCGGCTTCGTTCTCGAAGCGCTCGACCTTTCGCTGGTCGACGCCGTCGAGCAGGTCAGCAACGAAGCGGCGGCGCTCCACGCTCGACGCCTGGCGAGCGAGGACGGCGTAATCTCCGGCATTTCCTGCGGCGCGGCGGCGGCGGCCGCGGTGCGTCTCGCCAGGCGGCCGGAGAACGCGCGCAAGACCATCGTCGTAGTCCCGCCGGATTCCGGCGAGCGCTGCCTCACAACGGCGCCGTTCGAGGGCTTGTTTGACGCCAAGGGGCTCGCCGCGTGATCGCGCTCGCCGAAATCCAATCCGACGATCCGTTCGACATCGACGGCCTCGTCGCCGGGCTCAGCGATCTGCGCAACCTGTCGCAGCGGCGCCGCTACCGCGGGCCGACGCCGACGCTGCCGTCGCGCAAGACCCTGATCGCCGCTATCGACGACCTCGTCTGCTCCCTCTATCCCCGCCATTTCGGGCCACAAGGTCTGCCGGTTGAGGAGGTCGACGCTTTCGTCGGCAGGACTCTGCGCGCGGCGCTGCGCGCGCTGCAAGGGCAGATCAGGCTCGAACTGACGCCAGTGGGCGGGGATGCGCCGCGCCGCGCGGCCGAAATGGCCGCGAGCTTCGCCGCCGCGCTGCCGGCGGTCCGCGCGCTCGCCGACAGTGACGCGCGCGCTGGTTTCGAGGGCGATCCATCGGCGGCGAGCATGGATGAAGTGATCTTCTCCTTCCCAGGCTTTGCCGCCACGCTGCGTCATCGCATCGCGCATCAACTTTATAAGCTCGGCGCGCCGATGCTGGCGCGCATAACCTCCGAGGACGCGCACGCGCGCACTGGCGTCGACATCCACCCCGGCGCCGAGATCGGCGAGCGTTTCTTCATCGACCACGGCACGGGCGTCGTCATCGGCGAGACGGCGATCGTCGGGCGCAATGTGCGCCTCTATCAGGGCGTCACGCTCGGCGCGAAGAGGTTGGAGACCGACGAGACCGGCCGCTTGCGCAAGGGCTACCCGCGCCACCCCATCGTCGAGGACGATGTCGTCATCTACGCCGGCGCGACCATTCTCGGACGGGTGACCATCGGCTGCGGCTCGTCCATTGGCGGGGGCGTCTGGCTCACCCAGAGCGCCCCGCCCGGCAGCCACCTTTCGCAAGCCGCGCCGTGCCGGGAGTCTTTCGACAATGGCGCAGGAATCTGAGGAGGCCAGAATGACGATCCATCAGGCAGCGGCGCGATTGCGAAGCGCTATCCAGGCTCTGGCGCGTGCGCTTTCGGCGCGCGCGCTGGCGAAGGCGACGGCTCTGTCCTGGCGCGACGACGGCTCGGTCTTCCAGCCGCACATTGCAAGCATGAGAGCCGTGACGCGCGCGGGAACGCCGTGCGCGGACGATGAGGATTGAGTCGTCGCCGCGGTTGTTTCAATCAAGGAGAATCGCAGATGAATTCGGCTACCGACTCCGTTGAAGCCCAAGCGCTGGCGTTCGAAATCCTGCCGGCATCGAGCGGCGTTCCCGCGCGACGCCATCCGTGCAGCGAGGACGACGTCGTCATCCACGCCAACGCGCCGCTGTTTGGACCGATCGTCGTCGGCGCCAATATTTGGTTGATGTACGACGCGCCGCCGGGCGCGCACGTCGAGCCAACCGAAGCGGCGGCCTGATCGCAAGGCTGTCTCGCCTCCCCGCCACGCGCCCATTTGACATGAGGCTGCAATGCTGACTTCGTCGCCAGCGTATTTCGCGAGCTGCGAGCCGCGGATTGAGGACGCCTTTCGGCTGGCTAGGCGTGAGCTCGCCAGCGGCGTTTGCCTTGTCACCCATGGGGCCGGCGAAACCCGCGCGGGTCTCACGGCCACTTCGGTGACCTCGCTGTCCGTGGAGCCGCCGACGCTGATCGTGTGCGTCAGCCGCGCGGATTTGCTGTATCAGCGGCTCGCGACGGGCGACTTGTTCGGCGTTAGCGTGCTCGCCGCGCATCACGCCGAGCACGCCGATTGTTTCGCCAGTCGCGCCAGTCCCAAACGGGCCGACCGGTTTCGCGACGGCGCCTGGGCGACGACGCGTGGCGGCGTCAGCGTGCTCGCCGACGCCATCGCAATCTTCGAATGCGAGGCCGAGGACGTCATTGAGCGTCACGCGCACGCCATCGTCGTCGGGCGCGTGACCCTCGCCGCGGCCCGACCCTGCGAAGGCGCGCTGCTCTATTGGCGCGGCGCCTATGACCACATCGGCTGGAGCGAGGACGAGATTTCGCGCGTGAACGGCGTCATGCCTGCGCGCGCGCCGTCCGGCGATCGAGGTCGCGCGCAAGTGCGCCGCTTCAAATGAACCCGACCCGCCCATCGACCAAACGAGCAAAGTCGAGAGAAGTCATGGTTTTCAGGAAGAATTTGTCTCTGTGGCTGCATGCTTGCGTAGCCGGCTTCGTCGGTGCGGCGCTGCTCGGCTCGGCCGCTCGCGCCGACGCGACGCTGTTGAACGTCAGCTACGATCCCACGCGCGAACTCTACAAGGCCGTCAACGCCGCCTTCGAGGCCGACTGGAAGGCCAAGACCGGTGAAACCGTCATAGTCAAATCCTCGCACAGTGGCTCGGGGGCGCAGGCGCGCGCCGTCATCGACGGGCTCGACGCCGATGTCGTCACTCTCGCGCTCGCCGCCGATATCGACGCGATCTCCGCCAAGACCGGCAAGATCCCGCCCGACTGGCAGAAGCGGCTGCCGCACAATTCCTCTCCTTACACGTCGACCATCGTATTTCTCGTGCGGAAGGGCAACCCGAAGGGCATTCATGATTGGGACGACCTCGTCAAACCCGGCGTCTCCATCATCACCCCGAACCCGAAGACCTCGGGCGGCGCGCGCTGGAACTATCTCGCCGCCTGGGGCTACGCGCTGAAGAAATACAGCGGCGACGAAGCCAAGGCGAAAGAGTTCGTGACGGGGATCTATCGCAATGCGTCGGTGCTCGACACGGGAGCGCGCGGCTCGACCATCACCTTCGCGCAGCGCGGCATCGGCGACGTGCTGATCGCCTGGGAGAACGACGCCTTCCTGGCGCTGAACGAATTCGGCGAGGGCAAGTTCGAAATCGTTGCGCCTTCGCTGTCGATCCTGGCCGAGCCGCCGGTCGCGGTGGTGGATGGCAACGTCGACGCCAAGGGCACGCGCAAGCAGGCCGAGGCCTATCTGAAGTTCCTCTACACGCCGGTCGCGCAGGCGATCATCGCCAAGAATTACTTCCGTCCCATCGACCCCTCGGCGGCGGCGAAAGAGGACATCGCGCGCTTCCCCAAGCTTGACCTCATCACCGTCGACGGGACGTTCGGGGGTTGGAAGAAGGCGCAGGCAAAGTTCTTCGCCGACGGCGGCGTGTTCGACCAGATCGAAAAGGCGCTGCATTGAGCCGCGTTCCCTGGAAGGCGCCGAGTCCGTTGCCGGGCTTCGGCGTCACGCTCGGCTTCACGCTCGCCTATCTTTGCGCGATCGTGTTGATCCCACTCTTGGCGCTGATCGCGCGCGCTGCGCGCTTGGGCTTTGCGGGCATCGGCGCCATCGCCGTCGATCCCCGCGTGCTCGCCTCGCTGCGCGTGACCTTCGGCGCGGCGCTGATGGCGGCCGTGATCGATGTCGTCTTCGGCGCGCTGATCGCCTGGACGCTGACGCGTTATCGCTTTCCCGGCCGGCGTCTGCTCGACGCCCTGGTTGACCTGCCGTTCGCGCTGCCGACGGCCGTGGCGGGCATCTCGCTCGCCACGCTCTATGCGCCGAACGGCTGGTTCGGCGCGGCGCTCGCCAGGATCGGCGTCAAGGTCGCCTATACGCGCGCAGGCATCCTGGTTGCGCTGATCTTCGTTGGCCTGCCGTTCGTCGTGCGCACCGTGCAGCCGATCATCGAGGATCTCGACGCTCGGCTGGAGGAGGCGTCCGCAACGCTCGGCGCCAATCGCCTCCAGACCTTGCGGCGCGTGCTCGCGCCGCAACTCGCGCCTGCCCTGTCGACCGGCATGGCGCTCGCATTCGCGCGCGGCGTCGGCGAATACGGATCGGTGATCTTCATTGCCGGCAATATCCCCTATGTCTCGGAGATCACGCCGCTGCTCATCATCGTCAAGCTCGAGGAATACAATTACGGCGGCGCGACCGCCATCGCCGCGATCATGCTCGCCGTCTCCTTCGCTATGCTGCTCGTCATCAACAGCGCGCAGAACTGGAGCCGTAGGAGGCTTGGCTTTGTCTGAGGCCGTCGCTTCCCGCCGCGCGATCTCGCGCGTCGCCGACGAGCCGAGGCCGGCCAAGGCGGCGGCGATCGCCCTCAGCGTCGCCTTTCTCGCGCTGTTCTTCCTCGCGCCGCTGCTGGTCGTGGTGGCGTAGGCGGCGCGCGGGGGATTTGCGGCCTATGTCGAAGCCATCCGCGATGCCGACGCACGCGCGGCGATCTGGCTGACGCTGACGGTGGCGGCCATCGTCGTGCCGCTCAATGCCGCGTTCGGGCTGGCGGCGGCTTGGTGTGTGGGCAAATTCCAGTTCGTCGGCAAAAGCCTGCTCGTCACGCTGATCGACCTGCCGTTTTCGGTGTCGCCGGTTGTCTCCGGGTTCGTGTTCGTGCTGTTGTTTGGCGCGAACGGCTGGTTCGGGCGCTGGCTCGCCGCGCATCACGTGCAAATCGTGTTCGCCGCACCGGGCATCGTACTGGCGACCTTGTTTGTGACGTTCCCCTTCGTCGCCCGCGAACTGATCCCCACGTTGCAGGCGCAGGGGACGGCGGAGGAGGAGGTGGCGCTGACGCTTGGCGCCAGCGGCCTCAGGGCGTTCTTCACCGTCACGCTGCCGAACGCGAGATGGGCGCTGCTCAGCGGCATGCTGCTCGCCAACGCCCGCGCCATGGGAGAGTTCGGCGCCGTCTCCGTGGTTTCCGGACATATTCGCGGCCTCACAAACACAACCCCCCTGCAAGTCGAGATTCTCTACAATGAATACAGCATCGCCGCCGCTTTCTCGCTCGCCTCGCTCCTGGCCCTTCTGGCTCTGGTCACGCTTGGACTCAAGACGCTTCTTGAGCGTTTCGGCGGAGGCGCGCCTCATGCGGCCTGACCAGACAGCGATACGCGCCGCCGCGAAAGCGCCGCTGCCCAAGCCTAGGGGCTCGTTTGGCCGACCGCGTGCAATCTCGATCGACCATGTCTCGAAGGCGTACGGCGCGACTCCCATTCTCGAGTCCATTCGTCTGGACATCGAGCCGGGCGAGCTTGTCGCCCTGCTGGGTCCTTCAGGCTCCGGCAAGACGACGCTGCTTCGACTGCTTGCCGGACTTGAGACGCCGAGTGCGGGCGTCGTGCGCTTTGATGGCGAGGACGCCTCGCAATTTTCGGTACAGGAGCGTCGCGTGGGCTTCGTCTTCCAGTCCTACGCCCTGTTCCGTCACATGACCGTGTTCGACAATATCGCCTACGGCCTCACCGTGCGGCCGCGCCGACTGCGTCCACGACGCGAGGCGATCGCCGGCCGTGTCGCGGAACTGCTGGCGATGATGCAGCTTGGCGGCTTCGAACGACGCTATCCCGCGGAGCTATCTGGCGGACAACGTCAACGTGTCGCGCTGGCGCGCGCGCTCGCCATCGAACCGCGGGTGCTGCTGCTCGACGAACCGTTCGGCGCCCTGGACGCAAAGGTGCGCAAGGACTTGCGCAAATGGCTGCGCGACATCCACGACCGCACCGGGCTGACCACAGTCTTCGTAACCCACGACCAGGCGGAGGCGATGGAGATCGCCGATCGCGTCGCCATCCTCAACGCCGGCCGCATCGAGCAGATCGGAGCGCCCAGCGAAGTGCGCCTCGCGCCAGCGACGGCGTTTGTGCGCTCCTTCCTGGACTGACGCCGATCAGGTGGCCTTTGGCGTCTCCACCGCCGCGGGTCTTGAACAGCACTTCAATTCCCTCGACGCGCAGCGAGAGTCAGCCGAGCCCTATATCAAAAGCCGGGCGCAGGAGGGCTGGCGGCTCGTGCGCGAGCCCTTCGACGACGGCGGCTATTCCGGCGGCGCTATGGAGCGGCCGGCGTTGCAGAGCCTGGTCCGCCCTAATCGACGCCGCCGTCCTAATAAGGTCAGGTTGGCGTTGTTAGTAGCCAAACTATTGATTCTTCAGCCAAGAATTGGTGGAGCCAGACGGAATCGAACCGACGACCTCTTCAATGCCATTGAAGCGCTCTCCCAACTGAGCTATGGCCCCACGCTTTGGTCCAAAACCCTTCGGCTCAGGACTGCTCGCGGCTTCCGGTTGGGGCCGGAAGCCGGGCGCTCTATAACGGCCCCCGCTCGCCGCCACAAGGGCCGCGCGCAAGTTTTTCGGCCGCTGTCACGGCTCCTCGTCCGGCGCAATTTCGCCGTCGATCAGCGAACTCACGTCGTCTTCGTCCTCCTCTTCCTCCTCGAGGAAGGCGTCTTCGGGGCTCTCGTCGTCCTCGACGTCGATATCGTCGGCCACGGGATCAGCGGATTTCTCCTCCGCCGCCCCCACCTCGTCAAGCGACACAATCTCGACGCCGGCGGGGTTGGCCGGCTCGTCATCGCTTTCTTCGTCCTTGGCGGTCGCCCGCTCGGCGCGCGCCGTCACGCCCTGGAAGACGGTTCCGCACTTCGGACAGATGACGGGATCGCGGTTGAAATCGAAGAATTTCGCCGCGCAGGCTTGGCATTGGCGCTTGGCGCCGAGTTCGGGTTTCGCCACGGCAAAGTCCCAGGGGTTGGAGGGTCGGCGAGCCCGTTAGTCGCCCGGCCGCGACCTGTCAACGCTGACATCGACGTAACCGGCCTGCCGTGCTAGTCGCCGCGTATGAGCGAGGCCGCCAAACACCCCCTTTCCAGCCGCCGCGGCGGCCCCCTGCTCGGGCGGGTGCGCCCGCCCGGCGACAAATCGATCTCGCACCGCGCCTTCCTGTTTGGGCTGTTGACCCGCGGCGGCGTTGAGATCCACGGCCTGCTCGAAGGCGAGGACGTGCTGGCGACAGGCCAAGCCTGCCGCCAACTCGGGGCCGAGATCGTCCGCCATGCGCCCGGCCGCTGGAGCGTGCATGGACCCGGCCTCGGCGCGCTGCTGGCGCCGCGCGCGACGCTGGATTTCGGCAACGCCGGCACTGGCTCGCGGCTGATGATGGGCGTCGTCGGCAGCCACCCGATCGAGGCGACCTTCGACGGCGACGCCAGCCTGCGTAAAAGGCCGATGCGGCGCATCCTCGATCCGCTCAGGCAAATGGGGACTGAGGTGATCGCCGAGGCCGAGGGCGGGCGCTGCCCGATCACGCTGCGCGGCCCCGACGCCGTCTCGCCGATCCTCTATCGCACGCCCGTCGCCTCGGCGCAGATCAAGTCGGCGGTGCTGCTCGCCGGGCTCAATGGGCGCGGCGTCACTACGGTCATCGAGACGCAGGCCTCGCGCGACCATACCGAGAAAATGCTGGCCCATTTCGGCGCCGACGTCAGGGTGAGCGTCGAGGGCGAGGGGCGGCGCATCGATCTCGTCGGCCAGCCGGCGCTGCGGCCGGCGCCGGTGCATGTGCCGGCCGACCCGTCCTCGGCAGCGTTCCCGATCGTCGCCGCGCTCATCACGCCGGGCTCGGATGTCGTCGTCGAGGGCGTGATGATGAACCCGCTGCGTAGCGGGCTGTTGACGACGCTGATCGAAATGGGGGCGCGCATCGAAACGCTCGACGCTCGCGACGAGGGTGGCGAGCGGGTGGCGGACTTGCGGGTGCGCGCCAGCGACCTCGTCGGCGTCGACGTGCCGGCGACGCGGGCGCCCTCGATGATCGACGAATACCCGATCCTCGCCGTCGCGGCAGCCTTCGCGCAGGGGCGCACGCATATGCGCGGCCTGCACGAATTGCGGGTGAAGGAGAGCGACCGGCTGGCGGCGGTGGCGGCGGGCCTGGCGGCGGCGGGGGTCAGCCACGAGATCGTCGGCGACGACCTCATCGTCGAGGGCGGCGCGGTCGCCGGCGGCGGCGTCGTCGAGACCCATCTCGATCACCGTATCGCCATGAGTTTCCTGGTCATGGGGCTGGCGTCCGAAAGGCCGATGCAGGTCGACGACGCGGCGACCATCGCCACCAGCTTCCCGAATTTCCGGCCGCTGATGCAGGGGCTCGGTGCGACGTTCGGGTGAAGTGCCGGGGACGGCCGCCAGGAGGCTGAAGGGCAACATGGGGCGCCTGCCCGGCCAAGCTGCGAACGTGGCGAAAACATCTTCCCCAACTTTGCGGCGTTCCCGTGCGGATTCTCGCTTTCCGTTCGCAGGCGAAAACGGACGCCGAAACGCCTGAGTGCGTGTTTTTCTGGGAAAAGATGGTGGGCGCTACAGGGATTGAACCTGTGACCCCTTCCATGTCAAGGAAGTGCTCTACCGCTGAGCTAAGCGCCCGCACGCCACGGCTTCGGAACGCGCCTATAGACAATCGCCGCTGGCCGCGCAATGGCCTTGTCGAAATGGCCCAGTCGATGTCGAGCCTCCTCCTTCGCCCCGCCACAGCCGCCGACCTCGACGCGATCATGGCGATCGAGCGCGCGCCGGGCTACGAGCGGCGCGTCGGCCGCTCCACGCTTGGCGAGCACCAGGCGCTGCTCGCCGGCCCGCGCCACGCCTATTTCGTCGGCGCGCGCGAGGGCGTCGAAGCCTTCGCCATCCTGCGCGATCTCGACGACATCAACGGCAATGTCTACCTCAAGCGCATCGCCGCGCGGCCGGGGCGCAGCGCCGGCCGGGCGCTGTTGCGCCTGCTCCTCGACTGGACCTTCGCGCACACGCAGGCGCACCGTTTCCACCTCGATTGCTTCGACGACAACGCGCCGGCGCAGGCGATGTACGCGCGACTCGGCTTCAGCCGCGACGGCGTGCTGCGCGAGGCTTATCTCGACGCGGACGGGCGCCGTCGCGATCTCGTGCTGATGGCGCTGACGCGGCCGCAATGGGCGGCTCAACCGCGCCGCTCCAGCACGATCAGCGCGCCGTAGACGCGCCGGTGCGCCTCCAGCCGCAGGAACGCCCGCCGGCTCGCCCTGAGGCCGAGGCCATGCGCGGCGGCAAGCGCGATCAGCGCCCGCGGCGCGTGCGCGAAGCGGCCGGAGCTGGTCAACTCATAGGGCGCTTTGGAGGTCATTTCGAGCGTCAGCGCCAAGCCGCCGCCGGGCGCCAGCGCCTGCGCCAGCACGGCGATAATCGGTTCGAGGTCGCCGAAATAGATCAGCGAATCGGCGGCGAAGACGAGATCGAAGGCCGCGCGCCGCTCGGCCAGGTAATCGATCATGTCGGCTTGTGCGAGTTCGTCGTAGAGACCGCGCGCCGCAGCCTTGGCCAGCATGTTCTGCGACAGGTCGACGCCGCTGAGGCGGGTGGCGCGCGGGCGCAGCAACGAGCCCGCCGCGCCGGTGCCGCAGCCGAGATCGAGCGTGCGCCCGCCGGGCAGGCCGGTGGCGACGACAAGCTCGCTCAACTTGCGCGGCCCGCAATAATGCAGCACCTCGAACATCTGCTCGTCGAAGGTCTCGGCGAAACGGTCGAAATAGGCGGCGACATATTCGGCCGGCGCGCGCTCCGTCGGCTCCGCGCAGAGCGCCGCCAGATGGTAGCGCAGCACGGGATCGTCGGCCTCGTCGGCGAGATAGGCGCGCGCCACCGCCAGCGCCGTCTCGGTGTAGCCATAGGCCGAAAGCAGCGCCACGGCGCTGCGCGCCACGCCCTTTAGCGGCGCGGCGCCGCCGGCGCGCGCATAGGCCGCCTCGCCGCCCTCGGGGCCGCCGCGAATGGCGCCGTCGAGGAAGGCGACCAGCGCCAGCCGCCGCGCGATCGTGCCATCGTCGGGCGCGGCCTTCAGATGCGCGGCCAACGACTGCGCGGCGGCGCCGAACTCGCCGAGGAAGAACTGGCACTGCCCGAGCCCGAGCGCCAAGCCGGCGGCGCGGTAGCCGCGCGCCGCCAGCGGCCGCCAGCGAAGCGCCGCCTCGGCGTAGCGGCGGGCCTCGAAGCAGATCAGCCCCAAGGCATAGGCGGCGTCGTCGAGGTCGGGATCGAGCGCCGCCGCCTGCTCCAGCGCCGCCTCGGCGCGCGCCGCCGCCCCAAGTTCTTTGGCCGCCAGCCCCAGCGCCAGCCACACCCGCGCCGCCTGCGGCGTAAGCTCGGCGGCGCGCTCGAACGCCTCCAGCGCCTCGCGCGGCAGGCCGGCGGCGCGGCGGGCGAAGCCGAGATCGAGCCAGGCGGCGCCGTCCTCGGGAGCGAGCGTCACCGCCTCGTCGAGCGCCTCGACCGCCGCATGGGTTTCGCCGGCGGCCCAGAAGGTCAGCCCGAGCCGGCGCATCGCCGCGCCCGGCGCGGCGCCGGAGCGGATCAGCGCGTCGAGCGGCGGGAACGCCCCGCGCCAGCGCGCCAGCCGGTCGGCGGCGGCCTCGGGAGCGGGACGGGACGGAAAAACGGCGACAGCGGCCGGATGCGGCGTGCGGGCGAGAACGGCTGCGGGCATGGAACCTTCCTGCAAGGCATGCGCCGGGCGACCGACGCGGGAGCGCCCCTGCCATCGCGCCGCGAGCCCGCGCGGGGCTGACGCGCCGCGCCTCAGTCCCAGCGACGGTGCGCCCACATCCATTGCCCCGGCGCTTCGCGCAGAAACGCTTCGAAACACGCATGGATGTTGGCGGTCGCCGCCGCGATGTCGGCGTCGCGATCGGCGGTGGCGGGAACCTCCACCGGCTCGACCCGCACCGTGAAGCTGACGCCCGGCTTGCGGATGACGCGGGCGGCGTAAAGCTTGAGGCCATAGGCGCGGGCGATCAGCGCCGGCGCGGTGTTGGAGTGGGCGAGCCGGCCGAAGAACGGCACGGCGACGCCCTTGCCCTCGCGCAGGTCCGACATGAAGCCGACGGAGCCGCCGTCCCTGGCGATCTTCATCAGCTTGCGCAGCGTCGCCGGCGAGCGCGGAAACAGGCCGAGCGGATACAGCGGCGCGCGCAGTCTGAACAGCGCGGAATCGACCTTGCGGTTGCTCAGCGGCTGATAGACGCCGGCGAGCGGCCGCGCCAGCCGCTGCGAGACCCCGGCCAGCAACTCCCAATTGCCCATGTGCATGGCGCAGACGACAAAGGGGCCGCCCTCCCGCATCATTTTGAGTTTCTCCGGCGATTCCATGACGATGCGGCCGTCGGCGAAAATCTCATCGATATGGAAGAGCTCGGCGAAGGTGCGCCCAAGATGGCCCCACATCTGGCGCGCCAGACGCTCGCGCTCCTCGGCGCTCGTCTCGGGGAAAGCCAGCGCCAGATGCGCCAGCGCCCGCCGGTGGCGCTTGAGCCGCGGCGCGACCGCCTGCCACAACGCCGCTGTGACGTTGGAGGCGGTCTCCAGCGGCAGCGCCGACAGCAGCCAGGCGACGAACTGGAAGCCGAGATATTCCGCCTCGATCTTTGCGCGCACCCGTCAGCCCCGCCCCAACCCGCCTCATGGTCGGGCCGGGGCGCGCCGTCAAGCGACCTGACAGGGCGCGCGGGAGGGATCGACAACGCCTCCTGCCAGACAGGGCGCAGGCATATTGCGAAGGTTACGGCTCCCTTCGTCTCGAGCGTAAGCTACGAAGGACAGAGGTTCCGCTTCCTGGTGGCCAATGAGGATGACGAAATTCAGGGTCATCGCCATGCTCGCGGGATTTTCTACGAGTCTGACGTGCTGGGGTATGTCAAGACGCTCTGTCCCAGGGACCAGGTCATCGTCGACGCTGGGGCCAATGTCGGCAACCACGCGGTCTTCTTCGACAAGGTATGCGGGGCGCATCGGGTTTACGTATTTGAACCCAACCCGCCCGCCCAAGAGGTGTTGTTCGTCAATTCGACTTTGAACGATTGTCAGGCCGTCGACACGACCTTCGTCGAATACGCGGTCGCCGATGAGCCGGGAGTTTTTGCGCCCGGCGTCATGAACCCGTACAATTGGGGCGGAACCCGAATGGCCCCGAAGGCCGATGGAACCATCGCGGGCGTCCGGTTAGACGATGCGTTGGCGGGAGCCGAGGTGGGCCTCATCAAGCTGGATATCGAGGGCATGGAGCCCGTCGCTTTGCGCGGCGTCGCCGGCCTCATCCAACGTTGCAAGCCAACGCTCGTCATCGAGGCAACCCCGGAAACAGCGCCTGAAATTCGTGCTTTGCTGGAGGGATTCGACTACCGCGTCGAACGGACCTTCTCCATGTATGGCGCGATCGTCACCGTCGTCGCGCTGCCGCGCGCAATACTCGCATCTCCCTGAGAAGCGTTTCGGCGGAGACCGCTAACCGCGGCTGTCGGATTTGCACGAGAGGTGGTTTCAGGACGCGGCGGCGCCAGCGCCCTGAGTTTTCGCGGGTGTTTCCGAGAAGACACATACACCCCCCATTCACCCTTTGCCCTTACCGTGTGTTGACCCTTTCCCTTGCCCCACCGTCGGGCCGGGCCTATGGAGCGGGCTGGACTGGGGTCGAGCGCATGGGGTCGAGCGCGGATCGCGACGCGCAGGATAAGCGGCGGCAGGAGCGGCTCGCCGCGGCTCTGCGGGAAAATCTCAAACGCCGCAAGGCGCGCGCGCGCGAGGCGGCTTCGTCGCCGCCGGCGAAGCCTGAAAGGTTGCCTGATGGATCGCATTAGAATTCGCGGCGGGGCCGAACTCAAAGGCGTGATCCCGATTTCCGGAGCCAAGAACGCCGCTCTCCCGCTGATGATCGCCTCGCTGCTGACCGATCAGACGCTGACGCTGGAAAACCTGCCCCGCCTCGCCGACGTCAGCCAACTCATCCGCATCCTCAGCAACCAGGGCGTCGATTATTCCGTCGACGGCAAGCGCCGCGGCGAGAACGCCACCGCCGGCCAGACCGTGCATTTGCGCGCCAAAACCATCGTCGACACCACCGCGCCCTACGAGTTGGTGTCGCGCATGCGCGCCAGCTTCTGGGTCATCGCGCCGTTGCTGGCGCGCATGGGCGAGGCGCGCGTCTCGCTGCCCGGCGGCTGCGCCATCGGCACGCGCCCGGTCGATCTGCTGTTGATGGCGCTGGAGGCGCTCGGCGCGCAAATCGTCATCGAGGGCGGCTACGCCGTCGCCACCGCTCCCAAGGGGCTGATCGGCGGCGAGATCAGCTTCCCAAAGGTGACGGTCGGCGGCACCCATACGGCGCTGATGGCGGCCTCTCTGGCCCACGGCGCGACGCTGATCCGCAACGCCGCGCGCGAGCCGGAGGTGCAGGATCTCGCCGCGTGCCTCGTCAAAATGGGGGCGCGCATCAGGGGCGCGGGCACGTCCGAGATCGAGGTGACCGGCGTCGCCCGGCTCAATGGCGCCCATCACGCCGTGCTGCCCGACCGCATCGAGGCCGGCACCTACGCCGCCGCGGTGGCGATGACCGGCGGCGACGTGCTGCTGGAGGGCGTGACGCCGGACCTGCTGCCCGGCGCGCTCGAAGTTTTCGCGCAGGCGGGCGCCGAAATCTTCCCCGACAATCGCGGCATCCGCGTCAAGCGCAACGGCGCCGGCATCGCCGCCGTCGACATTAGCACGGCGCCGTTTCCGGGTTTCCCCACCGACTTGCAGGCCCAGTTCATGGCGCTGATGACGCGCGCCAGGGGACAGTCGCGCATCACCGAGACGATCTTCGAGAATCGTTTCATGCATGTGCAGGAACTGGCGCGCTTGGGTGCGCGTATAAAACTCGAAGGCGACACCGCCATCGTCGAGGGCGTCGAGCACCTGCAAGGCGCCCCGGTGATGGCTACCGATTTGCGCGCGTCGGTGTCGCTGGTGATCGCGGCGCTGGCGGCCGAGGGCGAGACCATGGTCAACCGCGTCTATCATCTCGATCGCGGCTTCGAGGCGCTGGAGCAGAAGCTCGGCGCCTGCGGGGCCGACATCGAACGCCTGACGGGCTGAACGATGGCGCCGGTCGATCTCAAGCTGTACGCGCTCGATCGCGAGGGGCTGAGCGTCATCTCCGCCCAGGCGCAGGACGCGTGCGTGCGCCTACAGGACATGACCTACCTGCCCAAACAGCACCGCTTCATCGTCGGCGCGCTGCGCTACGATTGGATCGGCGCCAAGCATGGGCTCGACGAGCGCGTCGGCGCGGTGCTGCGCTTCGACCGCGTGTTGAAGGTGTCGCATCTCGGCCTCGACGCCGAGGCGGACGAGGTGCGCACCCTGCTGGCGATCACCTTCGAGAAAACCGACGATCCCTCCGGCTTGGTGTTCCTCAGTTTCGGCGATGGGGCGATCGTGCGGCTGGAGGTCGAGTGCCTGGAGGCGGAACTGCGCGACGTCGGGCCGCGCAAGGCGGCGTGCGATTGCGAGGGCCACAAGCTCACCATCGCCGCGGCGGATTGAAGCCCTCGCAGCCGCCGGGACGCCTAATGCGGCGCGCGCCGCAAATCCAGCGGAGGAACTGGGCGGCGGCGCCTCGCGTTGCCAAGGCGGCGGGGCGGCAGGAAAAGGGCGATGCGAGATAGCCACGACAACGGCCTGGAAGTCAGCGCCAAGCGATGAGCGCGCCGTCGCCGCGCGCCTTACGGGCGCTGGAGGCGCTCAACTTCTTCGTGGCCGATGTCGCGGCGGGCGTTGGCCCGTTCCTCGGCGTGTACCTGCTGGCGCACGGTTGGCGAAGCGGCTCGATCGGGACCGTGATGACGTTCGGAGGCGTCGCCGGGTTTCTCGCCACCGCGCCGGGCGGGGCGTTGATCGACGCGACCCGCCACAAGCGCCTCTTCATCGCCTTGGCGGGCCTGTCCACGATCGGCGCCTCGGCGGCGGTGCTGATTTCCCAGAAGTTGTTGCTGGTCTCGGTCTCGCAGATCGCGACCGCGCTCGCCGGCGCGGTGATCGTGCCCGCCGTGACAGCGGTGACGCTCGGGATCGTCGGGCAGGACGGATTCAACCGCCAGATGGGGCGCAACCAGGCCTGCAACCACACCGGCAATGTCTGCGGCGCCGCGCTTTCGGGCTATCTCGGCTGGAAATTCGGGCTAAATGCCGTTTTCTATCTCGCCGCCGTATTCGCCGTTCTGTCGATCGCGAGCGTCGCGCTGATCCCCGAAAAGGCGATCAACCATCGCGTCGCGCGCGGTCTTGCAGAGTCGCAAGACGACGGCGTCAGCGGCTTCGCCACGCTGGCCAAGAACCGCCCGCTCGTCGTGCTGGCCGCGACGCTCGCCTTTTTCCATTTCGGCAACGCCGCCATGCTGCCGCTTTATGGGCTGGCGGTGGTGGCGGCGAAGAAAGGCAATCCCGCCGCCTTCACCGCCGAGACGATCGTCGTCGCGCAGATCGTAATGATCGTCGCCTCGCTCGTCCTGATGCGCGTGCGCTCGCAGCGCGGGCTCTGGCTGGCGCTGCTGTTCTCCTTCGCCTCGTTGCCGGTGCGGGGACTCGTGGCCGCCTTTTTCATTGACGCCTGGGGCGTTTATCCCGTGCAGGCGCTCGACGGGATCGGCGCCGGCTTGCAGAGCGTCGCAGTCCCGGCCCTGATCGCCAAGGTTCTGCACGGCACCGGCCGCGTCAATGTCGGCATCGGCGCGGTGATGACGATGCAGGGCCTGGGCGCGGCGCTGAGTCCGGCGTTCGGCGGTTGGATCCCGCAGTCTGCGGGTTATCCCGTCGCCTTTCTCACGCTCGGAGGCGTTTCCGCCGTCTCGCTCGTCCTTTGGGTCGCCTGCGCCCGCATGGTCCGCGAGACGGGCGCGCCGGTCAAGGCGAACGCCGCAAATCCAACGTCAGCGGAAAATCGCGCGAGGCCTCATCGCGCGGCATGACCACCGGGCCGGCCGAATGGCCGTGGTCCTGGAAGCGGGCGAGCCGACGCGCCTCGGCCTCGTAGGCGTTGACCGGCGAACCCTCGTAACTGCGTCCGCCGGGATGCGAAACATGATAGACACAGCCGCCGAGCGAGCGGCCGCTCCAGGCGTCGAGCACGTCGAAGGTGAGCGGCGCGTGTGGCGCAATCGTCGGGTGCATGGCGGAGGCTGGCCCCCAGGCCTTGAACCTGACGCCCGCCACCGCCTCGCCGACGACGCCGGTCGCCGTCATCGGCAGCCGCCGGCCGTTGCAGGCGATGACGTGCCGGCCGGGCGTCAGGCCCCGGGCCTTGATTTGCAGACGCTCGACGGAGGAATCGACATAGCGCGTCGTGCCGCCGGCCGTCGTCTCCTCGCCGAGCACACGCCAGGGCTCCAGCGCCGTGCGCAGCTCCATCCGCACGCCGCCGCGCTCGACGACGCCGACCAACGGGAAGCGGAATTCCCGCGCGGCCTCGAACCAGCCGGGATCGAACCGGGCGCCGTTGTGCGCGAGATCGTCGAGCACGCCGAGGAAATCCTCCCAGACGAAATGCGCCAGCATGAAGCGGTCGTGCAGGGCCGTGCCCCAGCGCACGGCTGAGCCGCGCTGCGGCGCGCGCCAGAACCAGGCGACGAGCGCGCGCAGCAACAGTTGCTGGGCGAGCGACATGCGCGCGTCAGGCGGCATCTCGAAGGCGCGGAACTCGACGAGCCCGAGCCGGCCGGTGACGCTGTCGGGCGAATAGAGCTTGTCGATGCAGATTTCGGCGCGGTGGGTGTTGCCGGCGACGTCGACCAGCAGGTTGCGAAACAGCCGGTCGGCGATCCACAGCGGCGGCTCGGCGCCCGGCGGCGGGACCAGCGCCAGCGCGATCTCCAGTTCGTGCAATTGATCGTCGCGCGCCTCGTCGAGCCGCGGCGCCTGTGAGGTCGGGCCGATGAACAGGCCGGAGAACAGGTAGCTCAGCGAGGGGTGGCGCTGCCAATAAAGGATGAGGCTGGCCAGCACGTCGGGCCGGCGCAGGAACGGCGAATCGGCCGGCGTCGCGCCGCCGAGCACGACATGATTGCCGCCGCCGGTTCCGGTGTGGCGGCCGTCCTGCATGTATTTGTCGGCGCCGAGCCGGGTGAGACGCGCCTCCTCGTAGAGCGCCGTGGTGTTGTCGACCGCCTCGCGCCAGCTCTGGGCGGGATGCACGTTGACCTCGATGACGCCGGGATCGGGCGTCACCTTGACGACGTTGAGGCGCGGGTCAGGCGGCGGCGCATAGCCCTCGATGCGGACCGGCGCGCCACGCGCCGTGGCCATCGCCTCCACCGTGGCGAGAATCTCCAGATAATCCTCCAGCCGCTCGGTCGGCGGCATGAATACGCTCAAGTAGCCCTCGCGCACCTCGACGGTGAGCGCCGTGCGCACGGCGTCGTCGGACAGCGCCTGCTGGCTCGGTGCGTAGAGGCTGCGGTCGAGTTCGCGAAAGTAAGCGGCCGGCGGCAGCGGGGCGCGCGCGATGACCGGGTCGAGCGGATAGGGCTGCGGAAAGTCGGGCGCCGGCGCGTGCGGCAGGCTCTTCATCGGCAGGCGCAGGCCCAAGGCCGAGTCGCCGGGCAGCAGATAAAGCTTGCCGCGCTTCGTCGGCCAGCGTTCGCTGCGCCACGCCCGGTCCGCGGCGGCATTCCAGCGCTGGATCGGCAACACGAAACCCGTCGGCTGGCTCAAGCCGCGCTCGAACACGCGCCGCAGCCGCGCGCGCTCTTCCGGGTCATCGAGCTTGGAATCGAGCGGATCGACATTGACCGGCAATTCGCCCTCGCGGATGAGCCAGTAGTCGACGTCCTCATAAGCCGGCTGCACAAACGCCGGCTCGATCCCCAGCCGCACGGCGATCTCGATCGCGGCGCCCTCGGCGTCGAGGTCGGCGGCGCGGCCGTGCGAGGGGGCGGCGATCAGCGCCGGGTCGGACCACATCGGCGCCCCGTCCTTGCGCCAATAAAGCGAATAGGCCCAGCGCGGCAGGCTCTCGCCGGGATACCATTTGCCCTGGCCGAAATGCAGCAAGCCGCCGGGCCCGAAGCGCTGGCGCAGGCGGTTGATGAGTTCCGCGGCGCGCGCCTGCTTCTGGCCGCCGACGGCGGCGGTGTTCCACTCCGGTGCGTCGAGATCGTCAATGGAGACGAAGGTCGGCTCGCCGCCCATCGTCAGCCGCACGTCCTGGGCGACGAGATCGCGCTCGACCGTCTCGCCGAGCGCGTCGAGAGCGCGCCACGACGCCTCGGTAAACGGCAACGTCACCCGCGGCGCCTCGCACAGGCGCTGCACGCTCATCTCGAAGCCGAATTTCACTTCCGCCGGATCGACGGCGCCGGAAATCGGCGCGGCGGAGCGATAATGCGGCGTCGCGCATAAGGGAATGTGACCCTCGCCGCAGAACAGGCCGGAGGTGGCGTCCATGCCGATCCAGCCTGCCCCTGGCAGATAGACTTCGGCCCAGGCGTGCAGGTCGGTGAAATCCTGGTCCGCGCCCTTCGGCCCATCGAGCGGATCGACGTCGGCGGTTGGCTGAATGAGATAGCCGGAGACGAAGCGCGCCGCCAGGCCGAGCCGGCGCACGATCTGCACCAATAACCAAGCCGAGTCGCGGCAGGAGCCGGCGCCCAGCGCCAGCGTCTCGTCGGGCTCCTGCACGCCCGGCTCCAGGCGGATGACGTAGCGAACGAGTTTTTGCAGTTCGGCATTCAGTTGGACGAGGAAGTCGATAGTGCGGCCTTGGCGGCGGCCGATCTCGGCGACGTATTTGTCGAGGAGCGCGCCGGCCGGGTCCGGTGCGAGATAGGCGGCGAGTTCGATCCTCAGTTCGTCGGAATAACGGAACGGGAAGGTCTCGGCGTAGGGTTCGATGAAGAAATCGAACGGGTTGATGACCGCGAGTTCGGCTGTCAGATCGACCTCGATCCTGAACTCGGTCGCCTTCCCGGGGAACACATAGCGCGCGAGCCAGTTGCCGTGCGGGTCCTGTTGCCAATTGACGAAATGCTCGGCCGGTGTGACCTTGAGCGCGTAGCTGGCGATTTTAGTCCGGCAATGCGGGGCCGGGCGCAGCCGGATCGACTGTGGCCCCATGTTGACGGGCCGGTCGTAGATGTACGACGTGAGGTGATGGAGGCCGACGAGGATCGCCAAGTGCGCGCTTCCCTTGCTGCTGGGCCTATATTCCATGCAAGGGACGCGCCGCTTTGAGAAGCGCCATTTTCAGATGAAGCGGCCGTTGTGGCGCGCCCGCGGGCATGCGGGCGCGCCGCCCGTTTACGGCTTCGGCGTCGTGGTCGCCGGGGTGGGGCTGGCCGGCGGCGTCGTGGTTGCCGGGGTGGGGCTGGCCGGCGGCGTCGCGGTCGCGGCGGGGCTGGCCGATGGCGTCGCGGTGGCGGCGGGTCTGGCCGATGGCGTCGCGGTCGCGGCGGGACTAGCCGATGGCGTAGCGGTCGCGGCGGGACTGGCTGGCGGCGGCGCGGTCGCGGCGGGGCTGGCCGGCGCTGGCGCGGTCGTCGCCGCGGGGTGGCTTATCGGCGCTGGGCCGGTCGCCGAGCGTTCGACGAAAACATAGCCGAGGGCGATGATAATCAGAATGATGACAAGCGCCGTACCCGCCATGGAGCGGGACGAGAAACCGGAGCGCGGAAGGCCGTTCTGATTGATCGGCTTGCGCGTGTCTCTGTCTAAATCCGACATCGCCCTCTCCTCCTATCGGGTAAATGAATTGCGATTGGCGTATGGCTTGCAACGTTTGTGAATTTACTTGGTTCCGTGCAGGCCGCGCCACACGCGGCGTTGGCGGGCGGCGGGGCCGGCCATATCTTGGGCTTTTTCGACCGGCGAGCGCAAGCGGCCTTGTCGGGCGCGCGCGCTGCCGCTATATCGCGGCGATCCCGGTCGGCCTCCGTCCGGGATGCGCGCGTTTACGCCGGCCCCAGCGCCGGCCCGCCTCGGTGAGAGGCGATGCGGCCTTGATTAAGGCCGAACCGGCGAGGAACGCGCGGGACTGCAACGCTAACAATCCGCTGGCGCATCGCCCCATAAGGGCTTCCAGGAGAGTAAATGGCTTCCCTCAACTCGCTCACGCCGACGCGTGACGATTTCACCGCATTGCTCAACGAGACCTACGGCGCCGACGAGGCGTTCGAGGGCTCGGTCGTTAAAGGTCGTATCGTTGCGATCGAGAAGGACATGGCGCTGATCGACATCGGTCTGAAGACCGAGGGCCGCGTCGCGCTGAAGGAATTCACCAACCACGGCCGCGAGCCCGCCCCGGGCGTCGGCGACACCGTCGAGGTCTATCTCGAACGCATCGAGAACGCGCTCGGCGAGGCCGTCATCTCGCGCGACAAGGCGCGGCGCGAGGAGAGCTGGGTCAAGCTCGAACAGGCGTTCGAGAAGGCCGAGAAGGTCGAGGGCGTCATCTTCAACCAGGTCAAGGGCGGCTTCACCGTCGATCTCGACGGCGCCGTGGCCTTCCTGCCGCGCAGCCAGGTCGACATTCGCCCGGTGCGCGACGTCGGGCCGTTGATGAACGTGCCGCAGCCGTTCCAGATTTTGAAGATGGATCGCCGGCGCGGCAATATCGTCGTCTCGCGCCGCACCGTGCTGGAGGAGAGCCGCGCCGAGCAGCGCCACGAGATCGTCGCCAACCTCGCCGAGGGCCAGGTGATCGACGGCACGGTGAAGAACATCACCGATTACGGCGCGTTCGTCGATCTCGGCGGCATCGACGGCCTGTTGCACGTCACCGACATCGCCTGGCGGCGCGTCAATCACCCGACCGAGGTGCTCAACATCGGCCAGCAGGTGAAGGTGCGCATCATCAAGATCAACCACGAGACGCACCGCATCTCGCTCGGCATGAAGCAGCTCCAGGAAGACCCCTGGTCCAATATCGAGGCGCGTTACGCCGTCGGCCAGAAGCTGAAGGGCCGCGTCACCAACATCACCGATTACGGCGCGTTCGTCGAGCTGGAGCCGGGCATCGAGGGGCTGATCCACGTCTCGGAAATGTCGTGGACGAAGAAGAACGTCCATCCCGGCAAGATCATCTCGACTTCGCAGGAAGTGGAAGTCCAGGTGCTCGAAGTCGACGCCTCCAAGCGCCGCATCTCGCTCGGCCTCAAGCAGACCTTGCAGAATCCGTGGGAAGCCTTCCTGGAGAAGCATCCGATCGGCTCCGAGGTCGAGGGCGAGGTCAAGAACAAGACCGAGTTTGGCCTGTTCGTCGGTCTCGACGGCGACGTCGACGGCATGGTGCATCTTTCCGACCTCGACTGGGCCAAGCCTGGCGAGCAGGCGATGGACGAGTACAAGAAGGGCGACACAGTCAGCGCCAAGGTGCTCGACGTCGATGTCGAGAAGGAGCGCATCGCGCTTGGCGTCAAGCAGCTTGCATCCGATCCCTTCGCCAAGAAGGGCGAAGAGGCCGGCGAGGGCGACCTGCGCAAGAACGCCGTCGTCACCTGCGAGGTGATCGAGGTCAAGGAAGGCGGCATCGAGGTCAAGATCGCCGGCACAGACCTCACCGCCTTCATCAAGCGCAACGAACTCGCCCGCGACCGCCCCGACCAACGCCCCGAGCGCTTTTCGGTCGGCGAAAAGGTCGACGCTCGCATCATTCAGTTCGATCGTCGGGCGCGAAAAGTCGCGGTGTCGATCAAGGCGCTGGAGATGGCCGAGGAGAAGGAGGCGATCGCCCAGTACGGCTCGGCCGACTCGGGCGCCTCGCTCGGCGACATTCTCGGCGCGGCGCTGAAGGCGCGCGAGAAGAAGTAAGCTCCGGCTCATGCCGGAGAGCCGCCCGCGGTGACGCGGGCGGCTTTTTTTTGCCCGTCACAGAAACTCGACGCCGTATTCGCGTCGTAGCCAGCCGAGATCCTCGGCGGTGGCGGCGGCGATCCGCGCCGCCTGCTCGGGCGTGAAGCTCAACGCCGGCCCGGACCGGGCGCCGCCGCGCCAGCGCGCCAGGCGGCGCGCAACTCCCGGCAGCGGCGCTTCATTGGCCCGCCGCAGCCGCTCGATCACGGCGGCCGCGGGCGAGACGTTGTGGCGGGGGCCGCCGATGGCCGGCGGCGCGCTGGGGATCAGGCGCGCCAGCAGCGCCGACGTGATGTCCTGGCCCCGCGCATAGGCGACGACAATCATGCGCTCGCGGCCGAAGACCTGGGACCACGCCTCGATCGTGCGCCGGGTCGACAGATAGGGGTTGTCGGGCGCCAGCAGTTCCTCGACAAAGGCGGCGAGCGTCAGGGTGCGTCCGGAAGCGATGGTCGTCGCGTAGGCCGACAACGCGCGCGCCATGGGATGGCGCACGACCACGGCGACAGAGACCTCGTAGTCGGCGAGGTCGGCGGCAAGGGCGGCGATGCGGGCGGCATCGAAGCGAGACGACAGGTGCTCGGCGCTAATCAGCGTCAGCCCGGCGCCGGCGCTTTCCGCCTTCAACGCCGCGATCGCCTGCGCGCGGCTGGCGCCGCGGCCGGCGATCATCAACGCCGCAGCTTCCTCGGCGCTGTAATAGCTCGCCGCCAGCGGGGCGTGATTGGGGCTGAGGAAACAGGCGGGATTGGCGGGATAGAGCGCCCCCCAGGCGGCCAACCGCTGGCGCTCGGCGGTGCAAAAGGCCTGAAACGAGGTCGAGCCGGTCTTCTCCAGCCCGATGTGGAGAACGAGCCGCCTCACCCGGCGACGATGCCGCCGAGGTCGCCGGCGCCCTCGCCGCGCTCGCTCGTGTGCGCCTCGGCGAGATAGTCGCGGCTGCGCATCTCGATCAGCCGTGAGGCGGTGCGGGCGAATTCGAACGCCTCGGCGCCGCTCAATGCCGGCGCCAGCGCCGCCGGCTCAGCCGCCGCCGAGGCCAGCAGTTTGGCGCGCGCGTCATAGGCGGCGTCGATGAAATTGATGAAGCGCCGGGCCGCGTCGCGCTCGTCGTCGCCGAGAAGCGGGATATGATCGAGGAAGAAGGTCTCGAACCGGCTCGCCAGCGCCACGTAATCGCCGGCGCTCAGCCGCTCGCGGCACAGCGCGTCGAAATCGAAGCGGGCGACGCCGCCGACGGCCTGCGGCACGGCGATGACCCGCCCGAGCCGGGCGACCTCAGCCGGCTCGCCGCGCGGCCGACCGGTCAGGCGCTGGAAGGCTCTGTCCATCGCCGCGTCGGCCGCCGCGTCGGCGGGGCTGTAATAGACCGGCGCGAGGGCGAGCTTGCGCAGCCGGTAATCGGCCAGCGCGTCGAGGCAGACGATCTCCATGCGCTCGCTGAGCCGGGCGATGAAGGGCAGGAACAGTGCGCGGTTGAGCCCGTCCTGGTAGAGATCGGCCGGCGCGACGTTGGAGGTCGCCACCACCACCACGCCGAGTTCGAACAGCGCGCTGAACAGCCGGCCGAGGATCATCGCATCGGCGATGTCGCGCACCGCGAATTCATCGAAGCAGAGCAGCGCCGCCTCGTCGGCGAGCGCGGCGGCGAGCGGCGGGATCGGCTCGTCGCCGACCGCCTCGCCGCGCTTCTTGGCCAGTCGCCATGCCTGCACGCGGGCGTG
>Ga0134126_10002355_pt1 | contig 23855 bp, 17 predicted proteins | sample KB31752_FD_96881 | JGI IMG/M metagenome (GOLD analysis project Ga0134126, IMG submission 96881) | Terrestrial soil microbial communities with excess Nitrogen fertilizer from Kellogg Biological Station, Michigan, USA - KB3-175-2 | ecosystem: Environmental > Terrestrial > Soil > Unclassified ... | reverse complement strand
CTGTCTTGCGCAGTGGTGGTCGACAGCGCGCTGTCCGGTGCTGCATGCGCGATCGGACTCAGCATAAAAAGCAGCCAGACTTTGCTTCTCGACATCATTGGTACGACCACGCAATCCAACCAGCACAATCGCCCAGAATATCAGCGCTCCGGGAACCTGCGAAGTGCCAACAACACCTCCAATCCGTTCCGCACCGCGTTTGCCAATGTTCCCTCCGCAGAGCATCATGTGTCGATGGCCACAACCGCCGTTGAAATCCGGTCGATCGATTATGTGCCCGAGAGCGAGCGGCACGGAGGCCTGGTAAGCCAATTTACCTTGTGGCTCGCCGCGAATCTGCAGATCACCGCTATCGTTACCGGTGCGCTGGCGGTGGTTCTGGGCGGCGATGTGCTCTGGTCACTCGTGGGGCTTGCGCTCGGGCAGGTGCTCGGTGGCGCGGTGATGGCGCTGCATGCCGCGCAAGGCCCCCAGCTTGGCCTGCCGCAGATGATCTCCTCGCGAGTGCAGTTCGGCGTCTACGGCGCGATTATCCCGATCGTGGGGGTCTGCCTGATGTACGTGGGGTTCTCTGCCAGCGGCTCGGTATTGGCAGGACAGGCTGTCAGTCAACTGCTCAATGTGCAAGAGAGCGTTGGCATCGCGATCTTCGGGTGCTTCATCGTGGCGACGACCCTGTTGGGTTACCGGTTCATCCACGGGCTCGGCCGAGTGGCGAGTGTGGTCGGCGTCATCACGTTCATTTATATGTTTGCGCGGCTCTTCGCGAGCCATGACATAGTTGCTTTGCTCGGCATGCGCCACTTCGCGCTGAGTAAGTTTCTGCTGGCCATGTCTCTATCGGCTTCCTGGCAGATCGCCTACGGGCCCTACGTGGCGGACTATTCCCGCTATCTGTCGCGTGCGACCTCCACGTGGAGCGTTTTCGCCTCCGTCTGGACCGGATCGGTCCTGGGCTCCCAGGTCTCCATGACCTTCGGGGTGTTCGCGGCGGCTTTGAGCGGCCAGAAATTCGAGCATCACGAGGTGGCGTACATCGTCGGCCTCGGCTCGAGTGGCCTGGCCGCCAGCGTTCTCTTCTTTTGTATCGCCTTCGGTAAGGTGACCGTGACCTCGTTGAACGCTTACGGCAGCTTCATGTCCATGGCGACCATTGTCAGCGGCTTCCGGCGCGCCTTGCGGGTCTCGATCTGGCATCGATTTCTCTACATTCTGGTGATGGTCGGCATCTCCATTGCGCTGGCGCTGCTGGGCCGTCACTCGTTTCTACGCAGCTTCGAGTCATTCATTCTGTTGCTCCTGGCGGTGTTCACTCCCTGGAGCGCAATCAACCTGGTTGACTACTATTTCTTCACCAGGTCGCGTTATGACGTGCCGGCGCTCTCGGACCCCAACGGCCGCTACGGCCGTTGGAATATCGCCGGCATCACCATTTACTTTGTGGGAATTCTGGTGCAGGTGCCGTTTCTGGCTACGGCGCTCTATACCGGCCCCATGGTTGCCGTGCTCGGTGGCGCGGACATCTCCTGGATTCTCGGTCTCCTCGTGCCGGGTGCGCTCTATTACGTCACCGCGCGCGGTGCCTCGCGACAGATCCCCTCGCGTCTGATTCTACCCGGCGAGATTTCTCAAGATCCGGTGCCACCGACCGCGTAGGCTCGTAACTCCTCGATCAACACCCTGGTGTTCTCGGAGTAGTCGACGGGTACTGTCACGAGGTGAACCCCGCCTGCGGCGAAGGCAGCCTCGAGCGTCGGCACCAGGGCCTCAGGACCGTCCACGCGGCTGCCTTTAGCGCCATAGGCTTTGGCGTAGGTGACGAAGTCAGGGTTGCCGAACGTCATGCCGAAGTCCGTAAAGCCCTCGACGGCCTGTTTCCAACGGATCATCCCGTAGGCGTTGTCCTGGAGGATCAGAATGACCACATTCAACTTCAGCCGCACCGCAGTCTCCAACTCCTGCGAATTCATCATGAAGCCGCCGTCGCCGCAGACCGCGAGCACGCGTCTTGCCGGGTAGAGTATGGCGGCCATCATGGCCGACGGCAGACCGGCTCCCATGGTGGCAAGCGCGTTGTCGAGCAACAGAGTATTGGCAATCCGTGTGCGGTAGTTGCGAGCGAACCAGATCTTGTACATCCCGTTGTCGAGACAGACGATGCCGTCCTCCGGCATGACTTGCCTGACATCGTGTACTATGCGCTGTGGGGTCAGCGGATAGCGGCTTTCCTGCGCTCGATCGCTTATTCGCGCAAGGATCCGTTCGCGCAGCGGGAGCAGGGCGCCGGCGTTGGGCAGATTGCCTTCCAGACGGTCGGCCAACAATTTGAGGCTCGGGCCGATGTCGCCGATCAGCTCGGCATTCGGGAAGAAAACTTCTTCCACCGTGGCGGGAAGATAGCCGACATGCAGGACCTTCGGCCCACGGGCGCCCATCAGAAAGGGAGGCTTCTCCACCGTATCGTGACCGATCGAGATGATCAGGTCAGCCTGATCGATCGCCTGATGTATGTGGTCCCGTTCCGAAAGCGCGGCCGTGCCCATGTAGAGCCCGGATCCTCCGGCGACTGAGCCTTTACCCATCTGAGTATTGAAGAACGGGATCTGCACACGGCGCACGAATTCAGATAGCGCATCCGCCAGGCGCGGCCGGCTCGCTGCCGCACCGAGCATGACCAGAGGGCGCCGCGCTTCGCGAATCAGCTCGGCCGCGCGGTCGATTGCGCCGCGATCGGCGACGGGTAGCGTTGTCGGGTGCGGCGGGATGAGTGGAATCTCCGGCGCTTCCTGCGCGGCAATATCCTCCGGCACTTCAAGATGCACCGGGCCGGGCCGCTCCTGCTGCGCGATGCGGAACGCCTCGCGCACGATCGAAGGAACGGTCGCGGGACTGACGATTTGACGAGCCATCTTGGTCAGCGGCGTCATGGTCGAGACCATGTCCACAATCTGAAAGCGTCCCTGCTTGCGAGTCAGAATGCCTTTCTGACCTGTGAGCATCACCATCGGCATCGCACCGAGCTGTGCGTAAGCAGCGCCCGTCGTGAGGTTGAGCGCGCCCGGACCGAGGGTCGCAAGGCAGACTCCGGGCTCGCCGGTCAGGCGACCCTGGGTCGCCGCCATGAAAGCAGCCGCCTGCTCGTGGCGCGTCAACACCAGCTTGATGCTGGAGCGTCGCAGCGCTTCGAGGATGTCGAGATTCTCTTCCCCGGGCACGCCAAAGATTCGCTTGACTCCTTCATTCTCCAGCGCGGCAACCAGTAGCTCAGCCCCTTTCATCGACGTCTCCCGTGCACAGCAGTTCGTGGCCGCTGCGATTGTATCGCGCCGGCCCCTGTGTTGGCCCGGCTAGCCTATTGCCTCCAAAATGCGGCTAGGTTAATCTGATTAACCAAAGGTGCCGCGAAGTTGGGAGCGGAGGCCGGGGCAGAATAATGAGGGGGAGCCATTGAACATGCGCAACAGCAGCGGTGTGAGCGAGCCGCGTTTGTATCTTGCGATCCTGGCGGCTGTAACGGCGCTCGCAGCGCTGCAGACACATGCCGCGGCAGAGCCATCGCGTGTAGATCGCATCTATATCAACGGCAAGATCTGGACCGCCGATGACGCCCATCCGGCCGCGCAAGCGCTGGCGGTGAGCGGCGATAAGATCGTGGCCGTCGGTACGACGGCAAGCATCCGGGCGTTGGCCAGCCCGAGTACCCAAACGGTGGATTTGCAGGGACACCTGTTAGTGCCGGGCTTCCAGGACTCGCACCTGCACTTTCCCGGCCCGTCAATCAATTCAGTCAAGCTCGATGGCATCGAGACCTTGAAGGGTTTCCAGCAGGCCATAGCCGACTTTGCCAAGAGCCATCCGCAACAGACCTGGATCACCGGCGCCGGTTGGGGCTACTCCGCTTTCCCCAATCAAACCGTCGACAAAAAGTACATCGATGCCGTAGTCGCCGATCGTCCCGTCTACGTCAACGAGCGCGACGAGCATATGGGACTGGCCAACTCCAAGGCACTGCAGCTGGCGGGGATCACTCGCGACACCCCGGATCCGCCCAACGGCCACATCATGAAGGATGCCAACGGCGAGCCGACCGGTGAGCTCAAGGAGGCGGCGCAAGCTCTGATGCGTTCGAAGATCCCGCCACAGTCGCTCGATGACGTTTACGAGTCATTCATACAGCATATGGACGAAGCCGCAGCCGACGGCCTGACGTCTGTCCAGAATGCGACGTGGGATCCTCGCGATGAGCCGGTCTTTGAGCGTGCCTTGGCGGCCGGTGCGTTCAAAGTCCGCATGCGCTTTGCTCCCCTCATTCTTCCCAAGGAGGGCGGTGCGCCGCGGGGCCATGATCTCAAGACACCTCTGACGGAAGCCGACCTGGCCGAGTATCGGCGCCTGCGCGCGACGTTTCGCGGGCCGCTCATGGAGTTTGGCTCCATCAAGGGATTTCTGGACGGGACCGTGGACGCCAGGACGGCGGCGATGTTCGAGCCCTACGTGGGCGGCGGAAAGGGTATTCCGTTCTGGGAGCAGGATGATCTGAACAAGACCGTCGCGCTTTATGACAAGGAAGGCTTTCAGGTGCTGTTGCACGCCATTGGCGACAAGTCCATCAACATGGCGTTGAATGCCTTCGAATATGCGGCCAAGGTGAATGGCACCAGCGGCCGGCGCCACCGCGTGGAGCACGGGGAGGTGCCGCGCCTGTCGGACCTGCCGCGATTCAAGCAGCTTGGCGTGATCGCATCCACCCAGCCGCTGTTTGCCATGCCTGATGCAACCGTGTTGACAAACTATGCTGTGCTTCTCGGGCCCGAGCGCGCATCGCACGCGAATGCCTTCAAGCTTTATGACGATGCCGGCGCGGTGCAGGTCTTTGGAAGCGACTGGAACGTGTTTGATTTCTCACCTGTGTGGGGTATCTATACGGCGGTGACGCGGCTCACCCCGGCAGGGACGCCCAAGGGCGGCTGGTATCCGCAGAACCGGATCAGTGTGGAAGCGGCGCTGCGACACTACACACGCGATGGAGCATACGCGAGCTTCGATGAGAAGGTTCGCGGCAAGCTCGCACCGGGAATGCTGGCGGATTTCGTGGAGCTGTCGAAGGACTTGCTGACCATACCGCCTGGAGAGATCAAGGACGCCAAGGTGTTGCGCACCGTGATGGGCGGGCGTGAAACCTTCAGGGACAAGAGTCTCCCGTAGGCGAGGTCAGAAGTAATGAGCGAGCTCACCGTGACTTCGCCCTCATTGGTCGCGCGCCCCATCGACCGGCCGCTGTCTATCTGGACCTTGCTGCTCGCTACCTCCATCAACGAGGCCATGCTCCTGATTTTGCCGAGCTTCGTGGGTGCACTGGGCGATGATCTCAAGTTGTCGCCCGAGCGGATTGGCCTGCTCGCCTCGGCGGACTTGATCGGCATCGCTCTTTCGACCGCCACCGGGCCGATGTGGCTGCGGCGGGTAAGCTGGAGGCGGACGGGCGTAGGGGCCCTGGTGTTGTTCGCGGTTTTTAACGCTGCGTGCTTCGGAGTCACGGGGTTTACGCCGTTGTTGATCCTACGGTTCATCACCGGCCTGATAGCGGGCGTGGGGTATACGATCGGATTGGCTGGAGTCATGGATACCAGCCGGGCGGATCGCAATGCGGGACTCCTGCTGGTGGTGCAGGTTATTTTTTCGGCCTTGGGGTTGTATGCGCTCGATGCCGTTCCGGTGCCTTGGCGTCTCAACTCGGTGTACGTCTTTATCCTGATCTGGACTATTCCCTGTGCGCTGCTCGCCTGGCGCCACTATCCCGACGATCCGGGTGAGCGCGTGCAATCGGTAGCGCTCGATTGGAAGCCGATAGCGCTGCGCGGGTCCGCGGTGATTGCTGGCGCCGGCATCTACTTCCTGATGATTGGCGGTGTCTGGGGGTATCTGGAGGGAATTGCGCGCGAGGCCGGACTGAGCCTCGTCCAGACAGGTCAGGCGTTGAGTGTAGGGCTCGCCGTGAGTCTGGTTGGAGCCGGTGTGGCCGCTTCTGTCGGACTACGCTTTGGGCGGGCGCTGCCGCTGGTGGTATCGGCAGTCGTGCAGATCGCCTCGTTATATATGCTCGCCCGCCTGCGGCAGTTCGGGGATGTCGTGTTGGCCTTTTACGTCATCAACGCGGTATTTCAGGTCATGTGGAGCTACATCATCCCGTATTTCATGGTGATGTTCGCCGAAGTCGAGCCGACCGGGCGCTTCGTTTCCATGTATGGGATGTCAACACACCTGACTTTGGCCATCGGCCCGTATGTGGGCGCGTTCTTTGTGGCGCATGGCCGGCACGAGCCGCTGCTGTGGATGGGCATGGCCCTGATTGTGCTCTGTTATGGCGCCTTCCTGTGGGCCGTATGGCTCGGGAGGGTACAGGAGCGCCCTAAGGAGCTCGCATGAGCTTGACGCTCGTGGGTGTGGCGCCGTCAGGTCGTTGGCAAACGTACGGCGATATACCGCAGCGCGGAGTCCCAGAGCGACTCTTCGATCGCGCGTATCACTGCCGGGCTGGGCTCGCTGACCAACAGGTCATCGGGAAAGACCAGTCGCACGAGCAGCACCGACTTGATCAACCGGTAGAAATCGAGCTCGGACGTCGATCGAAACTCACCGGCGGTCTCACCGGCGGCGAGCAGCGTTCGCAAACGCCGGTGCATGGGTGCGAGCGGGCCCGTGGTCAGGTTGGATCGGAACGGACCGCCCGCCGCGAGGCGAATGTATTCCATGCCTCCCTGGGGAGTGGCGAAGTCAATGAGCGAAAGCCGCACATAAGCCGGATGCTCGATGTGGAAGCGTGCGAAAGCTTCGACCACCTGTCGCAGGGTTTTTGCCGGATGCGACAACGATTCGGGTGAGTATTTGAACTGCTGCGACAGCAGCTCGATGAAGCGCCGCGACAGGGCGATGAGCACATCGTCCCGGCTCTTGTAGTGCTTGTAGATCGCCGGCACCTGGAATCCCAGCGGCTCGGCGATGTCTTTCAGGGTAAAACCGTGGACCCCGCGGGCGGCAATCAGCCGCTCGGCTTCGTCGAGGATCAAATCGCGGGTGGGGGCGCGAGGAGCCGCCGCGACCGCGGTGCGCTTGAGCATTCTTGCCATCCCAACACTCTCGCAGGCCCCACAACGCTTTACAAGTCTTACGGCGCTTGCCATCAGGAACGTATTGAGGTTAACTTGATTAACCTAAGGCTCCCGCGATCCCATGCAACACAGTCTTCTTACTGCCCGTATCGACGCCAATCGCCTGTGGGACAGTCTCATGCGCATGGCAGAGATCGGCGCAACAGGCCGGGGCGGCTGCAACCGACAGGCCCTGACCGATGCGGATCGGGCCGGACGCGACCTCTTTGTGTCGTGGGCACGCGCCGCCGGTTGTTCGGTCAGCATTGACCAGATCGGCAACCTGTTTGCCGCGCGTCCGGGACTCGATCCGCAAGCCGAGCCCGTCATTCTGGGGAGCCACCTGGATACCCAGCCCACCGGTGGCCGCTTCGACGGCGTCTACGGTGTGATGGCAGGCCTGGAGGTGGTGCGCACGCTCAACGACCTGGGCATTGCAACGCGGCGGCCGATTGAAGTCGTTGCCTGGACCAACGAGGAGGGCTGTCGTTTTGCTCCCGCCATGCTCGGTTCGGGTGTGGTCGCTGGTGCCTACGATTTGCAGTATGCCTACAGCCGGACCGACAGCTCAGGAGCGAGCTTGGGGGACGAGCTCAAGCGCATCGGCTATCAGGGGAGTGCAGAGGCGCGGGCACGTAGTTGGCGTGCCGTGTTTGAAGCGCACATCGAGCAAGGACCTATCCTCGAGAGCTCGGCGACCACCATTGGTGTCGTCACCGGCATACAGGGCGCCTATTGGCTGGATGTGACTTTGAAGGGCGTTGCCGCCCATGCAGGGCCGACCCCGATGGAAATGCGGCGCGATCCATGGCGTGTCGCAGCTCCCTTGATTCAACTCGCGTTCGATATTGCGGCACGCCGCGCTCCCTGGGGTCGTGCCACGATCGGGAACTTGAAGGTCAGCCCAGGCTCGAGAAACACGGTCCCCGAGCAGCTGATCGTCAGCGTCGACTTGCGACATCCCGATCGTGGCACTCTTGCTTCCATGCGCAGTGAGCTGACCGCAGCCGTCAAGGAGCTGGCTGCCACTCACCAGATCGACGCCAGCATCGAACAGGTCTGGTTCATGCCGCCCACCGACTTCGACCGCGCGCTGGTCGAGTCGATTGTGCGCTGCGCGCAGGAATTGAATTACTCCCAGAAACTCATGGTCAGCGGTGCCGGCCACGATTCATTGCATACGGCGCGCGTTGCGCCGACCGCCATGATCTTCGTGCCGTGTGCGGGCGGTCTGAGTCACAACGAAGAGGAATCGGCGACCCCCGCGGATCTTGCGGCGGGTGCCAATGTGCTGCTTCACGCAGCGATACGAGCGGCAAACGACTGACGAGATACACATGCAGTTGAGAACAAGAATCGAGGGTGGCGCAACACCGCGCGCGACGGGTTGGGGGCTCGATAGCGAATACGGCCGGATGCGCGATGTGCTGCTGGGTCCGATCGACCATTTCGCCTGGCAATTGGACAGCAATGCGGTCGTGCAGCGCTCACAACGGCGCGGCCGCAAATTTGACAAGCGGGTGGCGCTCGAACAGTACCAACAGGTGGTACAGATCTACGCAGAGGCCGGTGTCAAAGTCCACCAACTGCGGGCGGATCCGGCGCTTCCCTATCAACTCTTCGCCCGCGACAGCAGTGTGATGACCCCATGGGGCGCGGTCGTCATGCAGATGAAAAAGCCGTACCGCAGGGGCGAGTACGCGGAAGTCCTGCGCTTCTATCTCGAGGCCGGCATTCCGATTTACGACATGGTGAGCGCCGGCAACATCGAGGGCGGGGACTTCATGGTGCTCGAGCCGGGGGTCGCATTGTGCGGTTACTCAGGCGACCGTTCCATCGCTCCGGCGGTCGAGCAGATGCGGCGCTGGTTCGAAGCGGAAGGTTGGGAGTTCAAGACTTACGCATTCGACCCTCACTTCCTGCATCTGGACGTGCAGATGGGCATGCTCGCCGAGCGTCTGGCGGCTGTTTGTGTCGAAGCTGTGGAGCCTGAGCTGGTCGAGTGGCTGCGCTCCAGGCACATTCGCATCATCGAGGTCTCCTATCACGATGCGATGCAAATGGGCTGCAATCTGGTGGCCCTCGGGGCCGAGCGCGTCATCATTCCCGAATCAAACAAGAAGCTGATTCAGGCCTGTATCGCCGAGGGGCTTACGGTGCTGGCGCCCGATGTGTCCATGATCGACCACGGTGGCGGCTCCATTCATTGCATGTGCCAGGCGTTGCGGCGCGACCCGGCCTGACGGGCGTTCGCCGACTGAGTTCTTTTGGGGGAGAAAAATATGAGTCGTTCAACATCCGCCGGCGCGGGTCTTTTGCTGGCGTCGATTTCGCTGTGTGCTGTTGCGGAACAAACTGACAGCGCCTCATCTACGGTACCCGGCACAGGGCTCGAGGAGATAACGGTTACCGCAACCCGTCGTTCGGAAACCGCGAGCAAGGTTCCCATCAGCATTACGGCATTCTCGCAGGAGCAGATGGACGCCCAAGGGCTCAAGCAGGTGGACGACCTGGCCCGCTTCACACCCGGGCTCAATATCAACCATGCGGGAAACGGCGGCAATGACGTTTCCATCCGCGGTATCTCCTCCGGCGCCGGCGCTGGTACGACCGGCATCTACATCGATGACACCCCGATCCAGGTGCGTAACATCGGCTACAACCCCGGAACGACTTTTCCGGCTCTGTTCGATCTGCAGCGGGTCGAGGTCCTCCGGGGCCCGCAAGGCACTTTGTTCGGCGCCGGGTCCGAGGGTGGTACCGTACGATTCATCCAGACGACACCTGATCTGCGCAATGTTTCGAGCTATGCCCGCGCCGAGGTCTCAAACACCGAGTTTGGCGCTCCCAGCTACGAGGGCGGCTTTGCCTTCGGCGCCCCGATCGTGGCGGACAAGTTGGCATTTCGTGCCAGCGTTTTCTACCGGCGCGATGGAGGCTACGTTGACGGAGTGAGTGGATCGTGGACGACCAACGCTCCAGGCGGGGAGCTCTACGGTAAGTCCATCACATACGAGGCCACCGGGACCCCTCGCCACAACATGAATTGGACTGCGGCGGACGGGTTTCACGCCGCGCTGAAGTTCGCACCCAACGACGTGTTGACTGTCACGCCGTCCATCACTTACCAGATGCAGCACGTGAACGATGGCAATGACAGCTATTGGCTTGCGACATCCGACCCAGGTTCCGGTCGCTTCACTCGCCCCGTTTTCAGTGCTGGCGACCCTGCGGCCAATCCGGCCCTGACTTCGATCAATGCACTCAATACTGACGAGGGAAACGACAGGTTCTACCTGCCGGCGCTGTTGATCAACGTGGCGGCAGGACCGGTGGAGCTGGTGTCCAATACATCTTATTTCAACCGCAACGAGCATCAGTGGTTCGACTTCACGAGCTTTTATGACTGGCTCTACGCCATTGCTCCGGCGCCGCAGCCCGGCGACAAGGCTGCCGCGCTCTACAGCAACAGTCAGGAGAATTTTACGCAGGAGTTGCGGCTGCAGTCCGCTGACCAGAGCTCCCGGCTCGACTGGGTGGTCGGCCTGTTTTACTCCCACGACCGGCAGGTTGCCGGGCAGTCGATCGCGGAAAACTTCATTACCAACGCGCCGGTGGTGGAGGTCTCGGGGCTGCCATCTTTCCTGGCGGGTGTGGCGGGCGGCCAACCCTTTGGGCCGGGCAGTAGCGCGGCATTGAACTATTTTGGCGTCCCGCTGCTGCCGGGTTCGGTCTCCTGGACAGCCAACATCGCAACCGTGGACAAGCAGGAAGCGGCCTTTGCTCAAGCGAATTTCAAGATCACTCCGCAATTGAAAGTGACTGCGGGCGTGCGTGTCTCGCGTGACGAGCTGATCGTCAATGGGACTTATGGCGGGCCGGAGAACAACAATAACTACGCCTACGGCGGCCCGTGCCCGGCCGGCGTCAATGCTCCTGGAACCGCCTGTGTCGATTCCTATCCGGTGACCCGCAGCAGTCGCAGTGAAACCGCGACCACCCCGAAACTCGGGCTCGAATACCAGCTCGATGAGGCAAACATGCTGTACACCACCGCGGCCAAGGGGTTTCGGCCCGCGGGCGCATCCCTGCTCGTCCCGGTGAGTCAGTGTGCGCAGGACCTGCAAAATATCGGTTATGTGGATGCGACGATCCCGCCGGGCGCGGTGAAGCAGAGCGATTCGAAGCAACCGGCGATTTTCGGCTCCGATTCGGTCTGGAGTTACGAGCTCGGCAGCAAGAACCGGTTGTTCGGTGGACGGGCATTCGTGGACGCGAGTGTCTACAGAATCAGATGGTCGAACATCCAGTCGTCGATTGCGTTGCCTCTGTGCGCCTACGCGTTTGCCGACAACGTCGGGCACGCGACCTCGCAGGGGTTCGACCTCGGCCTACGCGGCACGCCGATTCATGGTCTGGAGCTGGCCGGGACATTTGGCTACAACAAGACGACATTCGATGAGGACGCACGCACACCAAACGGCACCATTCTCTATAGCAAAGGCACCGGAGTGCCGGGCGTCGGTGCGCCAATCACACTGTCTGCTTCCGCGCAATATGACTTCAAGCTGTTCGAGAAGCGGGAGTTTTATGTGCGTACCGATGTCACTCATAGCAGCACCTACCGCGCGGCCGGACAGACCAGCCCGACCTCGTCCACCTACCAGCCGTTGTACATGTCGGTGCGGGCCTACTCGGTCCTGAATGCGCGCCTGGGTACACGCGTTCTGGGCGGCGGCGACCTGTCCTTGTTCGCCAACAACCTGACCAACTCGCACCCGGATCTGAATATGACGCGTGGGGGCGCGCCGGGCGGCTACCCGTCCATATGGACGGAGTCAACTCTGCGACCTAGAACGTACGGTGTGACTTTTCTGTATCACTACTGAGATTGTGAGGTCTCGTCCTTGATCCAGCGGGAGAATTCCCGCAGAGGATAGTAGTCCCGCTTGCGCTCGGGATAGACGAAGTAGTACGCCGACTCGCTCGTGACCGCAGGCCCTATGGTCACGAGTGAGCCGGCGCGGATCTCTGCTGCCACGAAGAATGTCGGCAGCATTCCTACACATAGTCCGGCGAGAACCGCCTCTATGCCCATTGCGAAGGTCTCCACTTGCAAATAAGGCGTGAGGGCGGCATCAGCGAGACCGACGGCCGTAAGCCAGGTGCGCCATGAGAAGGCTCGCGAGGTGATCTGCAAAAGCGGCTGGCGAAGGACGTCAGCTGGCTGATGGCAGCGCGCCGCGAGCGCTGGGGCGGCGACCACGACCATTTGTTCCTCGGCCAGGTGCTCACTGACAGCTCCTGCCCAGTCCCGGCCGCCGAAGTGGATAGCGCCATCCAACTGTTCGATCGAGAAGTCAAAGGGAGCGAGGCGGGTGATCAGCTCCAGCGTGATGTGCGGGTGGCTCTCATAAAAGCGCGGCAGTCTGGGCACGAGCCATTTGGCACCGAATGTGGGGAGGGTCGCCAACCTCAGGGTACCGCCGCGGCCCTGTCTTGAAATCAAGGCATCCGTGGCATCGCCCAGCACGGCAAGCCCGCTGCGGATGTCGTGCAGATATCCGGCGCCTGCCTCCGTGAGAATCAGACGCTTCTTCGATCGCAGGAAAAGCTGCACCTTCAACTGGGTCTCCAGCACCTGCAGCTGGCGGCTGACGGCCCCCTGGGTCAGCGACAGCTCTGCGGCGGCGCGGGAGACGCTCCCGAGACGGGCGGTGGCCTCAAAAGCCTGCAGGCCCAAGAGCTTGGGGACCAGACGCCGGCGGCGCTCCACGGGGATCTATTCCAATTTGTAATGAACTCATCCGATTATATCGATTGAGGGGGTACGGTGGGCAGCTGGATAATCTCTGTGACGCTCTAAGGAAGTCCTTCATCTCCATATTATGACGAATGTTCAAGAATCGACCCTGGCCCGCCTGCTGTCCGCCTGCGGCTCGAGCGATACCTGTGTTGAGCTCTTCCGGACCGTTCACGTCGCTGACCCGATCCTCGCCGAGTCCGGCGATGCGGTATCCCGGGCCGTCCTGGCCCAGGCGCTGAATCTGCTCCTGTTCAAGGATCTGCTGAGCCGCGTTCCTTCCGGCAAGAGCTATGTGGCGGACGTTGTCTCGCAGGGACGTCACGTCGTGTTCGACCACGGGGCGCTGCGGACCGTGAGTCTGCGCGGCATGGGACTTCTGCCGGCGGGCGAGCGCGCCATCACGCGCGTGTTAGTTCCACTGGGCTACCGCCTGGGCTCCGTCTATCCGCTCGACCGGTTGGGCATGACCGGACGCTCATACACTCATGTCGACTTTCCCGAAGAGCTGCCGCAGTTCTTTGTCAGCGAGTTGCACCCGGAGCGGTTCTCACCCGAGTTTCAGCATGCGGTCGCGCGTGTGACAGCATCCTCGCGTGATCCACTGACTGACTTCGCCAGGCACACACTCCACGAGCTCGAAGCCAGGCACTCACTGTCACTCGACCAGGCGAGGGTGCTGCTGCCGGCGCTCCTGGGCTGTTTCCAGCGTCAACACTCCAGCCCGCAGCTGAGCGACTACTCGACGCTGTTGGCGGAATCGGCGGAAATGGCGTGGATTGCCACTGAAGGTAATGCCTTCAATCACGCAACCGATCGTGTTCCCTCCCTCGAGGAGCTCGTTGCCGGGCAACGTCAGTTGGGCCGTCCCCTGAAAGACACGATTGAAACGTCCCGTTCAGGGCGTGTGCGTCAGACGGCGTTCCGTGCCGACCCGGTGGAGCGTGAGTTCATTGACTGCGACGGCGCCGTCGTCCGCCGCAGCGTCCCGGGGTCGTTTTACGAATTCATACAGCGCGAGAAGTTGCACGACCCAACCACAGGGGCAGTGCGTCTGGACCTCGCGTTCGACAGCTCCAACGCCCAAGGCATTTTCAAGATGACGGCGGCTGCGTGAGTTCCGGTGCCGGTGCGGTACGCGATCTGACCGGGCTGTTGGGGCCGGGCGGCGTACTGCATTCTTCCCCGGACACTGAAAAATATGAGCGCGGTTACCGATATGGAGCGGGAAAGGCGCTCGCGGTAGTTCGCCCAGCGACGGTCTCTGAGTTGACCGCCGTTGTGCGCTACTGCTTTGCGCACGAGGTGAGAATCACCCCACAAGGGGCGAATACCGGTCTGGTTGGCGCCAGTACACCCGACGCTTCGGGTGAGCAGCTGGTCGTAAGCCTCGACCGGCTTCGAGGGGTTGAGGCTGTCGATACCCACAATCGTACGGCGTGCGTTCGCGCTGGAACGCGGCTGTCCGAGCTCAATGGCGAGGTGGCGCGCCATGACCTGTTCTATCCCATAGACCTGGGGTCCGATCCCAGCTTGGGTGGGATGGTCGCGACCAACACCGGCGGGTCCCGACTGTTACGTTACGGCGATGTGCAACGCAGCCTGCTCGGCCTCGAAGTTGTGTTGGCGGACGCTGATGCGACCGTTGTGTCCGATCTGCGCGGGCTGCGCAAGGACAATTCCGGCATCGATCTGAAGCAGCTGTTTGTCGGAACGAGCGGCAGCTTCGGGATCATCTGTCGCGTTCAGGTGGAGCTGCAACGGCAGCCCCGCCAGGCAGCCGCCGCTCTCGTGGTGCCGGCCTCCCACGCGGCCGTTCCGGAACTGCTGGCGATGCTCGAGAGAGAGGCGGGTGAGTTCCTCGCCGCGTTCGAGGGAATGTCGGCGAACGCGATGGAGGCGGCTCTCAGCCACAACAGGCGCTTACGCAATCCGTTCTCATCCGCCGATCTGCCCGCGTACGCCGTGCTCGTGGAGTTGGCCACCACGATCGGCGCTGACCAGCTCGATCTCTCGCAGTTGCTGGAGCAGCTCCTCGGTCGCGCCATGGAGGCGAGCGAGCCTCTGGTGAAGGATGCTTGCCTGGGGCGGGCGGAGGATTTCTGGGCAATCCGTCATTCCATCAGCGACGGTGTGCGCGCGGCGGGCGCGGTCGTTGGTTTTGATATCTCTGTGCCGCGCTCCCGGCTGCCCGAGCTGCGCGCGGAGCTCGTGACTCTACTCAACGAACAGTGCCCGCAGCTGCGCATCTGCGACTTCGGGCATTGTGGCGACGGGGGCGATCATTTCAATCTCGTCTGGCCCACGAGCGCCGGTCCCGGCGACCCTGCGATCATTGCCGCCGCGCGTGAGCTGATCTATGACCGGGTGGTCCAACAGTACGGTGGCTCCTTCAGCGCCGAGCACGGAGTAGGGCCGCACAACATCGCTTACTACAGACGCTACACCAGTCCGGCGGAGCGTCTCCTGGCCGGCGGCCTGAAGCGGCTGTGTGATCCGAAAGGCCTGCTCGGCGCGGTGGACTTCGGCTAGGAGCCTTGCCAGACCGGTGATCGGCCGAAAGGTGCCGCTGCGGGTCGTCGGCAGGCTCCTACGCGCCGCGCCGCGACCACTTCGTGGCGAGCAGGATGGAGGAGGTTGTCTTTTCGACGCCCTCCAACTCACCGACCCGGTCGATCACTTCATTGAGCTCGGCGGCATTGGCGGCTTCGATCTCCGCAATCAAGTCATAGACCCCGCTGATGGCATGCAACGTGGTGATCTGCGGAATGGCTTGCAATTGCTTTTCGGTCGAGCGAGCGAGCTTGCCGGCTACCTTGATCAGCACGTGGGCGCGGATCTGCCGCCGGTCGACCTCCATATTCAGCCGCACCGTGAACCCTTCGATAATCCCGCCGTCCTGCAGCTTCTGCAGCCGCGAGTACAGGGTCGCGCGGGAGACCTCGAGAGACTTCGAGAGCCGCGCGATGGGCATGCGGGCGTCCTTGCGCAGCAAGGCGAGCAGGCGGCGGTCCAGGTCGTCCATGAGCAAAGTGTCTTTTGGACTAGACATTTTGTAAGTCTACCGCATCCGCGGCTAACAGGTTGTCTACTTCAATCCGGACGCTGACCGCGGCCACACTGGCGCGCAACCTACGGGAGGGATTGGATTATGAAGAGAGTTCTGTTGGCGGGCGCCGGCAAGATCGGCGGCATGATCGCAAGTTTGCTCACCTCGTCCGGCGATTACCACGTCACGGTGGTGGACCGGTCGCAAGCACAGTTGGACGGTTTGCCGCGTCATCCTGCGCTGGATCGCCGCCAGCTCGACCTCACCAATCCTGCGGAGCTGGAGGCGGCGATGCGGGGGCAGTTTGCCGTGCTGAGCGCTGCGCCCTACAGCATTACGAGCAACATTGCCCGCGCTGCGAGGCAGACCGGTGTTCATTATCTCGATCTGACCGAAGATGTGGCGACGACCCGGTTGGTGAAGACCCTGGCGGCCGATGCTTCGACCGCGTTCATTCCCCAGTGTGGCCTGGCCCCTGGATTCATTTCGATCGTGGCCCACGATCTGGCGCGGCGCTTTGACACTCTCGACTGTGTGCGTCTGCGGGTTGGCGCGCTGCCGCAGTATCCCTCGAACGCGCTCAATTACAACCTGACCTGGAGCACCGACGGCGTCATCAACGAGTACATCCAGCCCTGTGAGGCGATTGTTGACGGCGTGTTGCGCGAGGTGCCGGCGTTGGAGGAGCTGGAAGAGTTCTCCCTTGATGGTGTGCGTTATGAGGCATTCAACACCTCGGGCGGCCTCGGCACGCTTTGTGAAACCCTGCAAGGTAAAGTGCGCACCCTCAACTACCGCACGGTCCGCTACCCTGGCCATCGAGACATCATGAAGGCGCTCATTCATGACCTGCGTCTGGGACAGCGGCCGGAAGTGCTGAAGAATATTCTCGAGCATGCCATTCCTGGAACGATGCAGGATGTGGTGCTCGTGTTCGTGACCGTCAGCGGACAGAAGGATGGCCGGCTGTTGCAAGAGACGTACGCGAATAAGATTTATGGGCGCGAGATCGGCGGTGTGGCGTGCAGCGCGATTCAGATCACCACGGCGAGCGGGATTTGCGCGATTCTGGACCTGCTTGCTGACGGGAAGCTCGCGCAGAAGGGTTTCGTGCGTCAGGAGGAAATTCCGCTCGCGGCATTTCTGGCCAACCGCTTCGGCGCTGCCTATAGTCCACAGGTTGGGCCGCAGCAGATTCCGACGGCGAGGGCGGCCTGATGTCAGGTCGTTCTCCGGCGGGGACTGAAGCTGTCGAGTTGCTGCGCTCGCTGGGTGTTACATCAGCTGCCCCCGGCACTGGTGTCCGACTGGTTTCGCCCATCGACGAATCGCCGATGCCCGGCGTGCAAATGTCCTCCGTAGCTGATGTCTCGGCTGCGGTTGGCGCCGCTCAGGACGCGTTTCTTTCCTGGCGGAACGTTCCCGCGCCGGTCAGGGGGGAGCTGGTTCGTCTGTTCGGTCTGGAGTTGCGCAAACACAAGAGCGCCTTGGGGCGTCTTGTGACTCTGGAGGTGGGCAAGTCGCTCTCGGAAGGTGTCGGCGAAGTGCAGGAGATGATCGACATCTGCGATTTCGCGGTGGGATTGTCGCGGCAGCTTTATGGTCTGACCATTGCGTCCGAGCGCCAGGATCACCACATGCGTGAGCTGTGGCACCCGCTGGGGCCAGTTGGGATTATCTCGGCATTCAACTTCCCTGCGGCGGTGTGGGCTTGGAACGCCGCGTTGGCGCTGGTCTGCGGCAACTCGATTTTGTGGAAGCCTTCCGAAAAGGCTCCTCTGGTGGCGCAGGCGGCGCATGAGATTTTGATGCGGACTGCTCGTGAGTTTTCTGCGGCGCCGGCGGGCCTGACCGCTTTGCTGATAGGTCGGGCTGATGTCGGTAAGGCGTTGGTGGAAGACACCCGCGTGCCGTTGATATCTGCGACTGGCAGCACAGGCATGGGACGCTCTGTCGGTACGGCTGTCGCTGCGCGGTTTGGACGTAGTCTCCTCGAGCTGGGGGGTAACGCGGCGACAATTGTGACGCCCTCCGCTGATGTCGGGCTTGCTGTTCGCGCTATCACGTTCGGCGCGACGGGTACGGCGGGTCAGCGGTGCACCACGATGCGACGGCTCATTGTTCATGAGGACGTTTACGAGCAGGTCATCGTCGCGGTGAAACGGGCTTACGAGAAGCTTGAGATTGGCGATCCGCGTACACCTGGAACGCACTCGGGGCCGCTGATTGATCGGGCGGCGTGCGAGACGATGGAGGCAACGCTGTCGGAAGCACGGCAGGCCGGTGGCAAAGTATTCGGTGGTGCCCGGTTGGATGGACCGGGGTACTACGTGAGGCCGGCGCTGGTGGAGATGCCGGCGCAAACGGATGTGGTTAAGCGCGAGACTTTCGCGCCTATTCTCTATGTTCTGAAATATCGGGATTTCAATCAGGCGCTGCACACGTTGCAGGATGTGCCGCAGGGGTTGTCTTCTTCGGTTTTGACGAACAACCTGAAAGAGGCGGAGACCTTTTTGTCGGCGCGAGGGTCGGACTGCGGTATCGCTAACGTCAATATGGGGCCCAGTGGAGCTGAGATTGGCGGTGCGTTTGGCGGTGAAAAGGAAACCGGGGGCGGCCGCGAGTCAGGTTCTGACAGTTGGAAGGCCTACATGCGACGGCAGACTCAGACTGTGAATTATGGGGCTAGCTTGCCGTTGGCTCAGGGAGTGGAGTTCGACGTCTAGGCGGAGTTGTTCGCCGCCTATACACCTAAGCGCAGCCAGGAGTGAAGAAGGGCCCTTCCGGGGGCGCGGCGCATGCGGCGCGCGCCGGCCCCATGGATGGCGGGGGTGGCGCGGCTCTTGCCTGTGGATCTGGGTACGTGATAGACGGTTGGCATGCGCGTGAAATCAGCCATGAGGCCGTTAAACCGTAAGCACCCGGCTGGAGGACCAGCGGGGGAGTACGTTCGGTTTCATAGCTCGCCGTTTGCTTGGGTCGATGCAATGACGGCTTCGACTGCGCGGCGGTTTCCGCGGCATACCCATGATCAGTATGGGATCGGGGTCGTGGATTCGGGGGCGCATTCTTCCTGGAGTGATCGAGGGCAGGTGGAGGCGACGCCCGGCGAGTTGATCTGCGTCAATCCCGGGGAGGTCCACGACGGTAGCCCGATTGGGGGGCGCTCTCGTTCCTGGCGGCTGCTTTACCTGGATCCACGAATCGTGGCTGAAACACTGGAAGATGTTTCGGACGGGGCGAGCCGATCTTTCATGTTTGTATCGCCTGTCTTTGCTGACAGCGAGGTGAGGCGGCTTTTCGATGCCGCGTTCGCAAGGATCGCCCGCGCGTCTGCGACAGACGGGATTGGGCCGGCGGGGGCTGAGATGGAGCTCGATACGGCGCTGTTGAAGTTGATCGCGTGTACGCGGCGCCATTCGACCGCACGAGTGCCCTCGAGCCAGCACCCTGTGCCAGCTATTGTTCGCGCAAGAGCTAGAATCGACGCTGACCCGACTGCGCCGCTGACTCTGAAGGAGCTCGCCCGGGAAGCTGGCCTCAGTCGCTTTCAGCTCATTCGCGGCTTTGCGCAAGAGATCGGATTGACCCCGCATGCCTATGTCCTGCAGCGGCGTATGGCGCTGGCGCGCCAACTCATTCTCAGGGGGCGCGACCTTACGGAAGTCGCGCTGGCGACGGGCTTTTATGACCAGAGTCACTTCACCCGGTATTTCGTCAGGCAGTTCGGTGTGACGCCACACCGCTACGGATCGCGCAGCGCCTGAGCGTCACGACGCGCGGGTCGAGCAGCGGCTGAGGCTGCAATTTTTTCCAAGACGGCGGTGCTGCGGGTCGCGAGACTTGTCGCGACCCTTTAACCGGAGCGGCGCATGTCTGTCATTCGTCCCTGCCTCGAGGCGGACTTTGGGCCTCTTCTGGCGATCATCAATTCGGCGGCGAGCGTCTACCGTGGCGCCATCCCGGATGATTGTTGGCATGAGCCGTACATGTCGGGTGAGGAGTTGAAAAGCGAGATCGTCTCGGGGGTGGTGTTCTCCGGATATGAATTCGCGAATATGCTGGTGGGCGTGATGGGTATCCAGCGTGTACGGGATGTCAGTCTGATCCGTCACGCTTATGTGCTGCCTGAGCTGCAGGGGCAAGGTGTCGGGTCTTCGTTGATCAAATATTTGCTGGGTGAGTATGGCGGGGAGCGTGTTTTGGTGGGTACCTGGGCCGCGGCTGAGTGGGCGATCAGTTTTTATCGACGCCATGGATTCGTACAGGTGAGTCCTGAGCTCAAAACGCGCTTGCTCAAGTCCTACTGGACAGTGTCCGAGCGGCACATCGAGACCTCGGTGGTGCTCACTTTTGGGGAGCTCGAAGCCTGGTCCTGATGGCGTCGAGGAAGATCTCCACCTTGCGCGGTCGGTGGCGCTTTTGGGGAAACATTGCGTAGATGCCTCCCGAGGGCAACGTCCAGTGCGGCAGAACGCGTAACACGCGTCGCAAAGCGACATCCTCGGCGACTTGATAATCCGGCAAAATGGCCAGGCCGCCGCCGGCAATGACTGCGGCGCGCACGGCGCTGGTGGTCGAAATCGACAATCTGCGGCGGAAGCGCACGTGTTGGGATTTTCGATCCGGACCGGTGAAGGACCAGGTTTCGGGGCGGTCGAGAATGGATAACTCGATGAAGGGCCAATCGGCGAGGATCTGCGGTCGCGACACGCTGGCGAGCCGCTCGGCCCAGGAGACCGGTGCCACGAGCCATTGCGAGAAAGAGCCGAGGAGGGTGGCTGTGTGGCTGCTGTCCCGAGGCCAGCCCAGGCGGATTGCCACATCGATGGCACCGGTCACGATGTCAACAATATGGTCGGTGGCGACCAACTCGATGGTGAGCTCGGGGAACTGATTGATCAAAGAAACCAGCACCGGCGTGACGACGGTCGCGCCGAAATCGACCGAGGTGGTCACGCGCAGCAGTCCGCTGATATCCAGATTCTCGCGATCCAAGGCGGCCACCGCGTCATCGACCTGACGCAGGATGGCGATGCACGCTTCGTAGAACTGGCGTCCCGCATCGGTCAGGCCAACGTGGCGGGTATTTCTCAGCAGCAGTACCGTCCCTATCTCGGCTTCGAGCCGCGACAGATGTGTGCTGATCACCGATTTCACCAGGCCCGTGCGCCGGGCGGCCTCCGAAAGCGAGCCTGCCTCGATCACCGACACGAAGATCGCCAGACGGTTCAAGTTGATATTTCTGGGGTCGGTCATCGTTCGCTATTATAGAACAATGAGTGCGAGCGGTGACGGCTTACCTTGGCCTGACCTGCGACCTATTCTGCGGCACCAAAACGATATTCCCGGGGGTTGTGCCGCATGTCTCCAATTGCACTGGCGCCTTTTCATTCGTTCACTGGACGCGAACGCAGTGTCCGCGGACAGGTTGCCGTGCTGCTCGCTTTGGGCTCGTGTGCCAGCTGGAATGCGCGGGCGGCAGACAACGAAGGCGCGCAGCAGATCGAGGAGATTACGGTCACCGCGACAAAGCGCAGCGAGAGTCTGCAGAACGTCCCCATGTCGATCAGCGCGTTTTCGGCGGCACAGCTGAATGAGCGCATGGTGCAGAGCTTCATCGACTACGGCACGAGCGTCCCGAATCTGGGATTCGCCAGCACCGGGGTGGGTTCGGCTGCCTCCCGTACCATCTCGATCCGGGGTATCTCGGGAGACAACGTTACCGGGTTTTATATCGACGAGACGCCGGTCCCCGACTCGATCGATCCGCGCATCGTCGATGTCGAGCGCATCGAAGTGCTGCGGGGCCCACAGGGCACGCTATATGGCGCGCGTTCGATGGGTGGCACCGTGCGATTGATCACTGAGCAGCCGCACGCCGATGAGATGGATGGTCACGTCTCCGTGAGCGGGTCTTCCACAGACATGACCAACACCCCGAACTATTCCGCTAACGGCGCTGTCAACCTGCCGCTCATCCAAAACCGTCTTGCGGCACGAGTAGTCGGATTCTATGACAGTGATGCCGGCTGGTTCAAAAGGGAATTCCCCAGCTCGCCCGGCTCCGCCACGGATACGGTGTTGCGGGACATTGGACATACGAATAGCTACGGCGGTGCGTTGTCGCTTGCCTATCAGCCTACCGATTCACTCACGATCACGCCACGTGTGATGCGCCAGCGGAGCGACTACAACGGCTTCCCATATGCCGACTTTGCCATTCCGGCGAGCGGTCCGTATTCGTTCACGCCGACCGACTTCGTCCAGCAGCGTCAATACAACGTCCCGGAGGGAGGGCACGATGAGTGGTCGCTGTATTCGGTGGGCTTGACCTGGAAGACCGCTTACGGGTCGCTGATCTCCTCGAGCTCGTATTTCGATCGGAATATCTTCGAGATGGAGGACTCGACGCCGTTCGTGCAATACGTCGCCAACAACTTCATGGGAATCAACGCGCAGGTCGCCCCCGCACCGATCAGCGAAGCGCAGAAGTTCCATCGTTACGTTCAGGAGGTTCGTTTCTCCTCGGCATTGGACGGTCCTCTTCAATATGTTGCGGGTGTTTACTACGCCTATACGGACCAGGCGCAGATATTTCCTCCCGCGTTGGTGCCGGGGATCAATGCACTGTCGGGAGACACATTGGGTACTGACATCCAATATGCCTCGTACACGAGGAGCCTGACTAAGGAGCCCGCCGTGTTCGGTGAGGGCACCTACCGGCTGACCTCCAAACTGAGTCTCACACTCGGAGCACGGTGGTACCGGGTTACGTCCGCGAGTGACGCGGGCACTCAGGAGGGTTTTGCGGTCGGCGGCCCCGCGTTCAGCATTCCTGGCAGTACCATCACCGAATCGGGTGTGAATCCGAAGGTCCAGGTTGACTATCACGTGACAGGCGATCATATGGTGTATGCGACTATGGCGAAGGGCTTCCGGCCCGGTGGCGTCACTCCGGGAATTCCCGACGCCCCCTCGGTCGGATGCACGAGCAATCTGGCCAGTCTCGGACTGACAGCACAGCAGACGCGCCACTTCCAGTCCGATCATCTTTGGAACTACGAGCTCGGCGCGAAGACCGCCTGGCTCGATGACCGCCTCACGGTCGACACTGCGGGATATTTCATCCGTTGGGATAACATCCAGCAGACTGTCGCTCTGCCGTGCGGCTTCGGCTACACGGCGAACGCGGGCTCCGCGCAGAGCAGAGGGTTCGAGCTCGAGGCCCATGCCCGGCCCTGGTCGGCGCTGGACCTTTCCAGCGGCGTCGGCTATGAACATGCGACTATCACGAGCGCCGGGGCGACCTCGCCGCAGCAGCCCGGCGATCGGGTCGCCCAGGTGCCGGACTGGACCGGCAATGTCTCGGCAACCTTCAAGCACGATTTCGGCGCTGGATTCAAATCAACGATGAACTTGACGTACTCGTACGTGGGAGAGAGCCTGAGCGCCAACAATGATCCGACCAACCCGCGAATCCGCCCGCCTTATCAGCTGCTGGATGCCCGGCTCGCTCTACGCCGCAATGCCTACGAGATCGCGTTGTTCGCCAGGAATCTGACCAACGAGCACGCCAACCTCGCTGACAATCGCTCGATTGCCGCCGAGCTTCCCGGACATCCCCGGATCGTGACCAACCAGCCCCGGACCATCGGTGTCGAGCTGCGCGCACAGTTCTAGTATGGCCTTCTCCTTCGTGCGAGCGCACAGGTGTTTCTCGCGCCAGCACGAAGGAGTGGAGAGCATTGAGAGCGTGACACCGAATGAGCAACGCGACGCGCGGATGATGTCGACGACGATGGATCATTCTAGTATCCGCGTATTGGCTAACGCATTTCCTCTTTACTTCGCG
>Ga0134126_10002354_pt1 | contig 23859 bp, 20 predicted proteins | sample KB31752_FD_96881 | JGI IMG/M metagenome (GOLD analysis project Ga0134126, IMG submission 96881) | Terrestrial soil microbial communities with excess Nitrogen fertilizer from Kellogg Biological Station, Michigan, USA - KB3-175-2 | ecosystem: Environmental > Terrestrial > Soil > Unclassified ... | reverse complement strand
CCTGGTCAGCGTGATACGCCGTGTCGAGCGGAACTGCTACTCCTCCCGCGGCGATGATCCCGAGATAGCCAGCAACCCATCGCGGATGATTGTCGGCCAGAATTGCGACCCGCGAACCAGCAGGCATCCCCTGCGCAACTAGCCATGCCGCAAACGATTCCGCCATGCGACGAAGTTCGGTGTAGGTATAGCTCTCGACCCCGTTGGTGCGCTGGATTTCCAGGGCTACGTTCTGCGGCCAGCGCTCCGAGCACTCGATGAAGCGGTCGTAGAAGGTGGGCATCGGATGCCGGAAATATACACGAAACCGCGTGGTCCCGGCGCTTCAGCTTCACCCAGGTGTGGGTTGCGCGAGGCAGACGGTGCCGCTTTCGAGGGATTGACTCCAATTTCGATCCAGAGTAGATTGTCTCGACCCAAAGCATCTCCCGTCCGACACGGCTTAGACCGGCAAGTTCCAGTACGACAATTCCGATTCGTGGGAGGAAGAGTATGAGTTCGTCTACCGCGGTGGCAGTTGCGGCCGGAGGGCCAATAGCGCGCGAGCGGATGGAACGCATGTTCTATCTTGTTTCAGGATGTTTGTTGCTGTTGACCGTCGCGCTTGGTTTTCAGCATTTCTACCTGCAGGGGAAAGCTAGCGACGGTGACCCGGTTACTCAACAGATTGTGCCGCTGGTTTTTCTCCACGGCATTCTCATGACGGCCTGGATCATAGCTTTCGTTGTGCAATCTGGCCTGATCGTGAGCGGCAATCGCAAGCTGCACATGACGCTGGGCGTCGGAGGAGCCGTGCTGGCGGGTTTGCTCGTGATTGTGGGCGTCGCCACTGCAATTGCTTCGGTTCACTACAATCCGGACAGCTATAAACCTATCTGGGGAGCTCGCCGATTCCTGAGCCTGATGTTCACCAACATCTCCGGATTTGCAGTACTGGCGGGGATTGGATTGATTTACCGGCGGCGGCCTGAAGTGCATCGCCCGATGATGCTTTTGGCCACCTTGTTTGTGGCTGGTCCCGCCGGGTTCTTTCGCATTCCGGCGATCAATGGAGTGATCATGGGTAGTATCCACACCATCATCGCGCCGTGGATCCCGATGTTGATCCTGGGAACTCTACTGCTCGTAATCAAGTCAGTCATGACCCGGTCGTGGGACGGGTATCTGGCGAAGGGATTCGCGGGCGTCATTCTCGCATGCGTCTTGCAATATGTAATTTCCGGCAGCGCGTGGTGGTACCACGTAGCTGGCTGGTTCACTGCATAAAGCCAGCTCTTCTTGCCGCGGCATCCCAGTTCGAAGAGTGGATGCCGCCTTTCGAACCAAGTTCCCCCTCCGCGACTTACCGATTCCTGCAGCATCTAATATGCTAGGCTTCTAAAAGGGAATTACTGCGCGCGCCGGGCTGCGAGGCTGTTCATCGCACACCGGCCACTGACCACTGATTTCCAGAGGATTTCGATTGATTAACACCGTCTTAGGCAAAGTTTTTGGCACGAAAAACGAACGTGAGATCAAGCGCCTGCGTCCGCGCGTCGCTGCCATCAATGCGCTCGAGCCACAGATGCAGCAACTCACCGACGAGCAGTTGCGCGCCAAAACCGACGAGTTCCGGAAGAAGATTCAAGACCGCGTCGCCCAGATCCCTGACGAGCCCGATGCCGATCTCGACCGTCAGAAGGAAATCGACAAGGAGCGCCTCCAAACCACCAACCAGGTTCTGGATGAAATTCTGGAAGAAGCTTTTGCGGTAGCGCGCGAGGCGGGTCGCCGCGTGCTGAGTATGCGGCACTTCGACGTACAGTTGATCGGTGGCATGGTGCTGCACAAGGGCACCATCTCCGAAATGAAGACCGGTGAAGGAAAAACGCTGGTCGCCACCCTTCCGGTATACCTCAATGCGCTCAGCGGACGCGGCGTGCACGTCGTTACCGTCAACGACTACCTTGCCAAGCGCGACTCGGAGTGGATGGGCCAGCTGTACCGCTTCCTCGGGCTGACGGTCGGCGTCATCGTCCATGACCTGGATGATCAGGAGCGACGCGACGCCTACGCCGCCGATGTCACCTACGGCACCAACAACGAATTCGGTTTCGATTATCTTCGCGACAACATGAAGTTCGACCTGCGCGAGTGCGTGCAGCGCGGACACAATTTCGCGATCGTCGATGAAGTGGACTCGATCTTGATCGACGAAGCTCGCACCCCGCTCATCATTTCCGGCGCTAGCGAGGAATCGACAGACAAATACGCGCGTGTGAACCGCATCATCCCTCGTCTTATCAAGGGCGAGGAGCTTTCGCAAAATGAAGTGCGCGAACTGCTGGACAAGGGCAAAGTTCCGCCGGAGCAAGAAGAATTCTTAATCCGGGAGCTCAACGAAATTGGCAGCGATACGCAGCGGAGCATTCTCACCGGAGACTATTCGGTCGACGAGAAACACCGCAATATTACTGTCACCGATCAAGGCTGGGAGCATGTCGAGCAACTGCTGGGCATTGGTAACATCGCCGATCCGGAGAACTGGGCGCTGAAGCATCACGTAGAAACCGCGATTAAAGCACATGCACTCTATCACCGCGACGTTGAGTACGTAGTAAAAGACGGCGAGGTCATCATCGTCGACGAATTCACCGGGCGCTTGATGCCCGGCCGCCGCTGGTCCGACGGATTGCACCAGGCGGTGGAAGCAAAGGAAGGCGTGAAGGTCGAGCGCGAGAACCAGACCCTCGCAACCATCACCTTCCAGAATTATTTCCGTATGTACAAGAAGCTGGCCGGTATGACCGGTACGGCAGAAACCGAAGCCACCGAATTCGGCAAAATCTACAGCCTCGATGTAGTCGTCATTCCGACCAATAAGCCGCTGCTGCGCGTCGAGAATCCCGACCTGGTTTATCGCACGGAGAAAGAGAAGTACTTCGCGTCCGCGGATGAAATTGCGAAGCTGAACGAAAAGGGCCAGCCGGTGCTGGTTGGCACGACCTCGATTGAGAAGTCGGAGCGCCTCTCCGATCTACTCAAGAAAAAGGGCATCAAGCACGTCGTGCTCAACGCCAAGTATCACGAGAAAGAAGCCGAAATCGTGGCGCAAGCTGGCCGGCGCGGCGCGGTCACCATTGCCACCAACATGGCCGGCCGCGGTACCGACATTCTGCTTGGCGGTAATCCCGAATTCACTGCGAAACAAGAATGCGTGAAGAAGGGAACTGCGCAGCCTCTGAAAGCTGCGCAAGGCCAGATTCAGACCAACGTTGATAGCAGCAAGAACACCGTCTGGTATTACGCAGGAAACGAGTACGTGGTCCCCACCGAGCAATGGCATGAAGTCTTCAACAGGCATAAGTCGCAGACTGATGGCGATCACGGCGCCGTGATCGACGCTGGTGGACTCTTCATCCTCGGCACCGAGCGCCACGAAGCGCGACGAATCGACAATCAGCTTCGCGGACGCGCTGGCCGCCAAGGTGATCCGGGTGCCTCCCGTTTTTACCTCTCTCTCGAAGACGACCTGATGCGCATTTTCGCCAAGGAGTGGGTATCAGGGCTGCTGCAGAAACTCGGGATGGAAGAAGGCGTACCGATCGAGTCCAGGCTGATCAGCCGGCGTATACAGAAGGCGCAAGAGACGGTTGAAGCGCAGCACTTCGAGTCGCGCAAACACCTGCTTGAATACGACGACGTGATGAACAAGCAGCGCGAGGCGGTGTATGGATTGCGCCGTCGCTTGCTCGAAGGCGTCGACCAGAAAGACCTGATCCTCGAAGATTATGTGGCCGGGATCTTGAGTGATTTGCTCGAGCAGCACGCACCCGTGAAAGCCCATCCCGCTGACTGGGACATCAAGGGCCTGAAAGACTCAATCTTCACGCGTTTTGGTGTCGACATTCTCGCCGAGGGTGTGAAGCCTGAAACCTTGAATCGCCAGGAACTCGGCGACGCGGTGTTCGACAAGCTGAAGCAACGCTACGACGCTAAAGAAAAGAACATCGGCGCGGATGCTATGCGTTATCACGAGCGCATGATCATGCTGAGCGTTCTTGATCAGCTCTGGAAAGACCACCTGCTCAACATGGACCACCTGAAAGAAGGGATTGGTCTGCGCGGCTACGGCCAGAAAGACCCGCTGGTTGAGTACAAGCGCGAGTCCTTCGACATGTTCGAACAGATGATGCAGAAGTTCCAGGAAGACACCGTCCGGTACCTGTATCTCATGCAGGTGATCTCGCGCCGTGAAATGGGGGACATGGGTGGCGCGGCTGATATCGGCGAAGGACCGCAAGATGGCGGCCAGGGCGGCCCGGCTGGAACTCCTGTCCTTGGCTCAGGAAACGGCGGAGACGGCAACGGGCATCGGCCACCGCGCGGGGTTACCACCTCGGTTGATGACCTCGAAGAATCTTTCCAGCGCCGCAAACGCCGCGAACTGGAGCAGGCCCGCATGGCAGGCGCCGGCGATCAGCAGGTCCAACAAGTAGTTCGCAGCGGAGCCAAAGTCGGCCGCAACGATCCTTGCCCTTGCGGCTCCGGCAAGAAGTACAAGAAGTGCTGCGGTGCGAACGGGTAAGAGCTCCTACTCAAATTGGCCCGTCCTAGTGCTCAAACCTGAGCTTGCCCTTAGGCAAATCTGCTCTCGTTTCAGTAAACAGGGACTAAGGTCTGCAACCCTTCCAGATAAGCAGCCCATCATTGCTCCTGACAGCGAGTTCGACTCGCTTTCCTCAGGAGGTCAGTAGCAATGAGTTCGCGGTTTTTCTGTGCCTTTCTCACTTGCCTGCTCGTAGCGTTTGCCTGCCTTTCCACATCTGTAGCTCACGCTCAAACCCAAGCTTCATGTACGTTTCATTTATTCACACTCAGTTCCAGCGCAGCCAGTCCAGTGATCTATCCGTACGGCGTAAATGACTTTGGAACCGTGGTCGGGTACGCTGATTTTGGATCTAAAGCCTCACCAAGATTTCGAGCCTTCATTCACTACTCGAATGGGGGAACGCGCTATGTCGTCCCTTCCGGCGCAGTCAGCAGCAGCTTTGGAGGGAGGAACAACGCAGGAATCACGACCGGCACATACTACGATTCTAATAACCGGACGCACCCATTTCTGCTGAACGGTTCCACAATTTCCTCATACCCGGCACCGAGAGGCTCGGGCCTGGCCGGTATCAACAAGTATGTGAGCGTCGTCGGTTCAGCCATCGATCTCAATGATGTCCAGCACGGATTCAAGCATTACGCGAATGGCTACACCACTCTTCTTGACTATCCGGGGGCGAAAGGCACGACAGCGGTGGGTGTCAACGACAGCGGATTCGTAGTTGGCTGGTACGTCGATACTGCCGGATCGGAAAATGGTTTCATCTATCGCACTGGCAAGTGGGCGAAGCTTAATTACCCGAACTCGACAATAACTACGGAGTTATGGGGAATCAGCAATAACGGGACCATAGTCGGAATGACTGGTGGACCGCGTTCATTCATGTACAGCAACAGCACATTTAAGCTGATCTCGTATAACTCCAGCCCGACTGAAGTGCGCGCGATTGCTCCAGGTGGGTTAGTCGCCGGTCGCGTAAAGTTGAGCGACGGTTACCACGGCTTCATGGCCGCATGTCACTAAATGCTTGGCTATGCCGGCGAAAATCTGGCCCAGGCTGGATTCTCGCCGGTATCGGTTTTCCAGCGCCAGCCTGGAATCGTGTGGGTCTGTGCGATAATGCTCGCCCATGAAGCGCAGATTTCTTTTGATTGCATGTGTTCTTTTCCTTCTAACGCTTGCCTCGGCTGCCCAGCAAACACAACCAACTGAAGGCGACTACGTCGTCAAGGACTTTCATTTCCGCTCCGGCGAGGTTTTGCCCGAGTTGCGCCTGCACTATCGCACACTTGGTACACCCGTGCGCGATGGCAATGGTTACGTGAAGAACGCGGTGCTAATCGCGCACGGCACCACCGGCTCAGGTAAGGGATTTCTGAACCCGAATTTCGCCGACGTACTGTTCGGGCCGGGGCAGTTACTGGACGCGAACCGCTACTACATCATCTTGCCGGATGCCATCGGCCACGGCGGCTCCAGCAAACCGAGCGATGGCCTTCATGCCAGATTCCCCCACTACGACTATGACGACATGATCGCCGCGGATCATCTGCTACTTACTGAAGGACTGAAAGTGGATCATCTGCGCCTCTTCATAGGGACTTCGATGGGCTGCATGCATGCGTGGGTGTTTGCCGAAATGTATGCGGACTTCCTCGACGCTGCAATGCCGCTAGCTTGTGCTCCGGTTCCAATTGCCGGCAGAAATCGCTTATTTCGCAAGATCATCATCGACGCGATCCGGTCCGATCCCGGGTACCACGGGGGGGACTACACCCAGCAGCCTGCGTCAATGCGGACCGTTGCCGGACTCATGCTTCTAATCGGGCGCGGCCCTCTGGATTTCTACCGGGAGAATCCCACCCGTGAGAAGGTTGACGCGGCACTGGATCGCGCGGAGAACAATGGCATGACTAACCTGGATGGCAACAATACGATTTATGCTTTTGACGCCTCGCGAAATTATGATCCCTCACCGAAACTCGACCAGATCAAGGCGGCTGTGATGTTCGTCAACTCCGCCGATGATCCCATCAACCCTCCGGAGATGCCATTTGCCGAGGAAGAGATCAAAAAGGTAAAACGCGGAAGGTTTGTCTTAATCCCAACCAGCGAACAAACCAGAGGACACGGCACGCATTCACTCCCCGCGGTGTGGAAACAATGTTTAGAGGAGTTGCTGAAGGAGACGGAGCACTGAGAGGAGCGGACCGCACGTCGCAATATCCCAGCGCATCTTCCTTGACGATCTTTTACCTGCTGATACACAACTTTTCTTGACCCTCCCCGTTCTGCGTAACAACATGTAACTTGACGGGAGTAACAGGTTGGATCGCGCAGCCGGGTTTTTAGCCCGCCACCCGAGGCTGCGCATCATCGGAGGTGCGTCGTGAAACGATTTGCACTGGCCGTCGTCCTGTCGTTTTCGATCAGCCATTTCGCAGTTGCCCAGCATCACTCTGGGGGCGGATCCAGTTCCTCCTCATCCAGTTCGTCTGGCGGAAGCTCATCAGCCGGAGGGTACAGCGGAGGCTCTAGCGGTGGTTACAGCGGAGGATCCAGCCATTCCTCCGGTTCGTCTGGAGGCGGCGGATACTCTGGAGGCTCGAGCCATTCGTCCGGTTCCTCAGGAGGATACTCCGGCGGTTCGCATTCCGCCGGCGGATCGGGTTCTTCCGTTGGCGGTTCGTCACACTCGGGCGGAGGATCGCATTCCAATGCAGGATCCGGTCACTCTGGCGGTTCGAGCGACGCCGGAAACTCTCATTTTGGCTATGGAAACAGTTCAGCGCGCACGAACATGAGATCCGGCACCAACTCTGTTGAGCACGTTGGGAATTTTTCAGGCCCATCGCAAACTGGAGGGCCGATAGGATCGACAGCAGATAGACTCTCAACCTTCCGCCAGGCGACCGCCTCCGGTGACGCTTGGATGTACAAATCTTTCACGTTGGACATTTCCGCGAAGAATCTAAACAAAGCGGTGGCGCATCGCGAATTTGACGGCAAGTTGCAGGGGGTTGGACTGGAGTCCAGCAAGTCCGCCTATCGCGAGAAGGTGGGCGCGATTGGCATCAACTTCAAAGAAGGCCATCGGCCTAATTGGATCGCGCGCATGTTTGGCGCGAAAACGACTGCGCCGAAGCAGAGTGTCTCGCCTCAGTTGAGGCCGTGTCTGAACAAGGAGTGCAAGCCTGTTCCGGTGCCGCCGAAACCGTGTGTTGGTAAAAAGTGCCCTGTCCCAACACCCGCTCCGATTCCCACGCCAAGTACTGGAGTTTGCACCAACGGTTACGACGCGTACGGATACTGCGCGCCGTGGGGATACGTCGACCGATGCAGCACTCAATCCGATTATTGCTATGTCCGCTTTGCTCGTGTGAACCGCAACTACTGCGGGCGAATTCTGCAGCAGATCAGGCGCGAACAAGCATCGTATCTGCAGGTAGAACAAACCCAGCAAAGTTCTTGTGCTGCCGGTCCACAAAGCCAAGAGTGCGCGCAAGCAAGCCAAAAGTTGCAGCAGTTGGGAAATGACATTTTCCAATTGCAACACCAATATCAGCTATGCCAGACGGCTACGGGTTGGGTTACGGCCGATCCTGGTCGGTCGATCGGAACCGCCGCGCCGTCGCCGAATGGTTGGCCACACTTCCGTCCGCCATTCTTCTGAAATCGCGAGCTTTATTTTTGCGGTCGCGCCGGCAGCATGAATGATTTCACCACCACGTTATTCGGTTGCACACCCGCCGGGATCATCGTGAGCAGTCCATACTCTCCCGGCTCCAGCTTTCGCGGTTTGCGCTTTTGAATTACTGTGACATCGCCAGACTGGGAGTCCAGCACCAGCAAGTAATTTTGGCTGGCATCGAGCGCCAGAGCGTCCGGTTGGCTGCCAACCGGCAGAGTCGCAATCAATTTACCCATGTCGATGTCGTACACCGCAACCGAATTCGAGCCGAAGTTACTGACGTAGAGCCGCGAGTTGTCGGCCGAAACCAGCGCGCGCGAAGGATGTGTCCCGATCAAATAGCTGCCGCTGACTTCATCGGTAGTTGTCTCGATGATTGAAACATTGTCCGAATCGAAGTTACACACGATCAACTCACCGCCGTCTGGCTTCAGCGCGAGAGCGGCGGGAGTCTTGCCAACGTCCAACAACGTAATGACCCTGTCGGTTTTGAGATCGACGGATGCCACTTGCGCGGAACCGGAGCACGCAATAAACGCCTTGCTGCTGTCCGCAAGGATCGCGATATCGGTCGGTTCGCCGCAGATCGGAACCGTCGCGCGGACCGCGAGCTTCTGGGCGTCGATTAGGGAGACGGAATTGTCGGCGCGATTGCTCACCACCACGGTCGCACCATCCGGCGAAACTCGCGCCAGGCCTGGAGCGTTTCCGACGTGCAGTGTGCCCAGAAGCTTGTGGTGCTCCAGATCAATCACGGAAACATTCGAGGACGCTGAATTGGCGACGTACCCGCGCTTTCCATCCGCAGAGACGTCGATAAAGTACGGCATGCCGTGTACGCCGATGGTGGCCACGACTTCATTGCGTTCAGCGTCGATAACGCTCACATTTGCGGAGCCGCTGTTCACGACATAAATTTCGTTCCTCTTGGAGTTGGCGGCAATTCCCGTTGGCGAAGTGCCGACCCTCAAGGTCTTCGTCAGACGGAAGGTGCGTAGGTCTATTACCGAAACGGTGTTGCTTTTGCCGTTTGTGATGTAGGCGTACTCGTGATACGCGGGATCAAAGGTCGGGATCTGCCGCTGGTGGAAGTACCACCAGCCAAAGCCTGCCAGCACTGGCAGGAGAACCAGAATGAGGAGAATCTTGCGCAAGAGAGTGGCGGCCGTGCCCCAAAGAGCAACAACAAAAGATATCAGAAGCGGCCAACCGGTACGCGTTGCTGAACTAAGTTACTGCAATTTGATTTGAAGTTTTCGCTTGTCGCAGTTTACATACAGGGTATGTTCGCGGCCGACAGTCAAGTCCGCGGAGAGGGACTGGGTATCGTCGTAGATGCCAGGTGACACCACGCGCACCTGGAGTTCATGTTTGCCGGGAGCGAGTTGCAGTTTCGAGATCTGGTTCATCTCGATGGCTCGGAACAGTGGATGTCGGTCCGTATTGTGCAACTCTTCCTCCATGACCAGTTGCTGATCGAGCCAGACGGAGGCCTTGCCAGCAGGGAAGTGATGCAGAATTTCGACTCGCATTTTTGCGATGTCTGGCTGCGCTGCGACAGGAGGACGAGCACTATTTGTGGGTTTGCTCGCCCGCAAGATAGGCGGCTTCCACGGCACTGTCTTGTGAACTTCCGGTGCATGCGGCAGGAGCGGCAGGCCGGGGACATGACTTGCGGCATCGCGATAGTTCTGCACCAATTCCATTCCGGTGAATACTGAAGCAATCAGCACAACCGCCGCGGCTGCTTCGACGAAAAAACGTTTGGTCAAAATTGCGCGGCGAGGCTGTTCCTTGAGAGCAGCCCGATCTTGCTCCAGAACTCGCGTGAAGAAACGCGTGGCTTCGGTAAAAGAGTCATCGTTCGAAACGAATGCCCTTATCTCTGCTGCGAAATCTGCGCCGCTCTGATAGCGATCACGGGGATCTTTAGCCATCGCGCGCTGCACGATGCGATCCAGTTCCGGAGGCAGGTCGGCCTGCAGGCTGGAAACCGGGACTGGTTCGACATTCATCACCTTGAAGCAAACCGTCTGGGCGCTGTTTCCCTGAAAAGGGCGAAAGCCGGTCAGCATGCTGTAAAACATAACCCCCAGCGAGAACAAATCAGAACGAGCCTCGGGTTCGCCGCCGCTCAATTGCTCGGGTGCCATGTAAGCGGGGCTGCCGAATATTTTTCCAGCATGGGTGGCAACCGATTGGCTGAGCCGGGCGACGCCAAAATCGGCAATCTTTGCGCGCCCGTCCTCACTGATCAGGATGTTGGCCGGCTTGATATCGCCATGAATGACGCCATTCGAGTGCGCGTATTGCAGTGCGTCGGCGACCTGGCATGCAATTTGAAGTGCTTTGGAGAGCGGCAAGCGTCCGCCACCAGTTGCGATCTCCTCACTGAGCGGGCGACCGGCGACGTACTCCATCACGAAAAACGGTTCATGCGTTTCGCGGTCTTCGCCGGCGTCGAATACGGTGACGATTCCAGGATGGGTGAGCTTTCCGGCCGCACGGGCTTCCAGTGCGAACCGCTCGCGATACTCCTGCTCTTCGGAATCTTCTATGCCTACGAGCGAAATCGTTTTTATTGCTACTAGTCGATCGATCTTCGGGTCGCGCGCACGGTACACCACGCCCATAGCGCCGCGCCCGATTTCGGCTTCGACGCAGTATCGCCCAAGGGATTCACGGAGGGAAGTTGTCACAGTTGTGTAAATGGTAAGTGGGGCATGAATAGCGAGTCAGTAAGAAAGAGAGCGGTACCCGATTACGGTGGTAACCGAAACGCGGATGTTTTCGTGGTTACTGGCCCGCTCGCGGGCGCAATTCGATTTTGCCGCCCTTGGGTGGCAGTTCGAACGGCATCTCGACGAGGGCTTTACCAACCGGGATCGTGAAGACAAACTGCTCTGGGCGTCGCCACGGACCGATCCAGCGACTTTGTGTGCTGAAGAAAACCCATCCTGAAGCCCCTGCCTTAGAGGCATCAAGTCCGCCATCGCGCAAGGTACTGGTGCTGAGAAAATCCATCATTTCTGTGTAGTCTTTGAGCCGCTGCTGTAGCTCCGCTTCTTTTGCGTCCTTCAGTTCCGGATGTTTGCGCAACTCATGGTGCGTGACTTCATCCGTAAGCTCGTCGATGTCTTGTTGCAGCAGTTGCAAAATGTTATTGGGATCAAGGGATCTCTGCACAACTTGGAAGTGCTTCGAAAATTCCAGTGTTGACTGGCTCGGTTGCAAAAGCAGGGCCCGATTTCCCTTATACGTCAACGAAACCAGAATTCCCAGTATAGGTACCGCGCGGTGGTGGACCTTTTCCAGTTCCTGATTGTCAACCGCAAGGGTGAGGTCGAATTCCGTAGTGGCCAAGTTGTAGTAGGTCCGGCCGTCTTCACTCCTCCGAACCGTGCACCCCGGTGAGCCTTCAGCCCAACGCAAACTGGCCGCTGGTTGCGGGGTTCCGGCCAGCGCTGTGGTGCTGAGTGCCAGGATCACAAGAATGCTTCGCGTGAATTGCACGCCCACAGTATAGAGAATGCAAGTGCATTCGCAGCCAAAAACATCTGCAACCACCCATCCGTAGGTAACGCATCCAAAGACCAAATCCCAGAACGGAGCAAGTTTGGAAATGCGCCATTTAGAAAGTTGCTTTCGTACGTCTTTGGCTGCCGTGTGTGTGCTTCTCTTTGTCAGCATGGCGGTCTCGCAGGATAATCACAAGCTCAACGTCAGTGCCGGAGGCGGCTTTACTGTCCCGAACGGGCGGTCTGGTTTGTATTTGAATAATGGCTGGAACATCGATTTTCGTGGTGGATACAATGTTAGTGAGTACTTCCTGACGGACCTTGATTTCGCGTTTAATCGCTCGGATCTGAGCAGCCTGGCTCTGGCCCGTGCAGGCCAACCCGGTGGTTATGCCGATGTTTGGTCGCTTACATTTGCGCCTGTGGTGCGGCTGACGCCAAGCAGCCCCGTTGTTGTTTATCTGATTGGGGGTGCCGGACTCTACCACCGGAGCCTGAACTTTACCCAGCCGGCAACTTTTACCACTTTAGCTTGTGATCCGTTCTTCGGATTCTGCTATCCAGTGACGGCGACGGGGAACCAGGTCGTAGCCAGCTTCAGCACATACAAGTTCGGGTACAACGCGGGCGCGGGTCTGGAATTCAAGATCGGCCACACCGGTCTGAAAGCTTTTGCCGAAGCGCGCTACAACGACATGTTCACCACTCACGGCAAGGACCTTACGTACACGCCGGTAACTTTCGGTATCCGCTGGTAGACCGGCTGCCGCTTTAGGACAATGCCGATCGAGTCATCTCACCATTTCGTTCGCAGGCTTGCGTGAAATACGGAGTTCGTTTGAGGTTGTCTCCCGATGCAGGCCTTCCGCGTTCTTCCGGAAGCTGTTAGGATATTTGTGTGGTCATGTGCATCTCTCGCTTGGCCACATCGACAGCTCCAGCCGACCCGGCACAATTAGGGTTCTCCCGCAAATTGTGGTTTTGGATTCTGCAGCCGAGTCGTGAGAGCGTGTTTGGCGAGTGGGGACGTAGTTCAGTTGGTTAGAACGCTGCCCTGTCACGGCAGAGGCCGCGGGTTCGAGTCCCGTCGTCCCCGCCATTCCTTTTCATGGCTTTGCAAGGAATCGGCAAAAACTGATTTTGGTCCAATTTGGTCCACTTAGACCGCTGCCTTTCCCTTCCGAAGCACCCGTTCCACCAACTTGCTTTGGGCCTGCCGTTTTTCCTGCATTCCCGCCTGCGCATACAAGTCGAGGGTGATCCGGCTGTTTGCGTGTCGCAATAGCTCTTGCACAACCTTCACGTCCTCGTTGTTTTGAGTTAACAGCGTCGTGTACGTGTGCCGAAATGTGTGGAATCCCACCCGCTTCGAGATACCCGCCGCTTTCACCGCTGGACGCCCGTAGCGGCGCCACAGCGTCTCCGGCCATAAAGGCTGTTTGCCCTTCATCGTCACCGAAGCGAAAACCCAATCCGTATCTCTGTTGTAGGGTCCGGCGAGTTTCAATTTCAGCAACGATTCGGCGAGTGCTGCATCGAGAGGGACGTCTTTTGCAGAAGCTTCGGTCTTCGGTGCCCCCGCCACCATTAGGACGACCGAACGGCGAACGTGAATTACAAGGCTCTCGAAATCCACGTCCTGCCACTGCAATCCAATCAGTTCGCCACGCCGAAGCCCGGTGAACGCGTCGAGCTCGCAAGCGGTTCGAAGAGGCTCCGGAAGTTTTCCGAGAAGTGCAGTGATCTCTTCGGGAGCCAAAACGTCTGGAACTCGCATGCGCTTCGCGCTCTGCCGTACGCTTTTGATCGGATTTTTCTCCGTCCATTCCCACCGGATAGCATGCGAGTACAAGGCACTCATCAAATTGCGTATCTTTGCCTTGCTGCCACGCGCCAGCGGTAGAGACTTGAGCCATGCTTCCACGTCCACGGCCCTCACCTCTGAAAGCCGATAGGACCGCCAGCGCGGAAGAATCCACTTCTTCAAGTACACTTCGTACGCGTACTGGGTTGAGTAGGACTTTTGCATCTCGTCCACAGTTCGAGCTGCCGGTTTCCGCTCGTTGAAAATGTCGGGAAGCTCGTGCTCCCTGTAGTGCTTCACTAGAGTCTCGACACTCACGTTCTTCAGCAACTGTTGCGGAGTTTGTTTGTTTACAGTTAAGCGAATCGCATCCACCGCTGCTTGCGCGGAAGATTCGTTCGGAAATTCTTCGAGAGCGCCGATGACAATGTTCTTTCGACGGATTGAACCATCGATTTGAACTTCTCTCCATCGAAACTCCCAAACCTTTCCTTTCTTGCGTTCGGCTAGTTTTAGACTGCCTTGCTGATAGCTTGTGCGCCTCATTCAATCTCCTGTTTCGAGGCGACACGGGTGGCTGGCAACGAGAGTAGCTCAGCTCCCATCTCGTGTCGAGAGACTGCTCCTGTGGAATTCTGTTGCGGCTAGCTCGCCATCTTGTGCTCAAGCCATTCGTTGAGAACGGATGCACGAAAACGCCACAATTTGCCAACCTGGACACCCGTGATCTCACCGTTCCGGGCCATTTTCTGAAGGGTCTTGGGATGGATTTTGAGGAGGGCAGCGGCCTCGTCGCTATCCAGTAGTTGTTCAAAGGTCAATTCGCGTAGGTGAGCGCTGCGAGCTGGTTTGGAAGAGAAATCCGCCATTGCGATCTCCAAGTGTCCATTTATGCAGCAATCCGCTGCCAGAGCTGCATGAGGTTAGTCTCGGAGTTTCGAGATAGTCCAATGCATTTTGCGTCACAGCTCATAACCTCACGTTATATCTGCCTATCTCCAGCCTTTTCTGCAGCATCACGGCTCTCCGTAGCAGAAAACCCGCGCCAACACGTGCTTTCCAGTTATGCACTGAGGTTATGAGCTCGTGCAGAGAATGCATTGGACTCCACCGAAAGTCGCTAGTACGTTCACCGAGAACAGTCACTCAGATTTCAATCCGGAGGCTTTATGAAGCTGGACAGGTCGTTAAAACTACGGAGAACGGCTCGTCGATCGCATGTTCTCCTCGCGCCGCTCGCTATTGTCCTCATCGCCCCACTGGCAGCTTATGCGCAAGGGACACCTCTGGATACCGGCTTTACAAATCTTCAAAACTTATTCACCGGGACCATCGCAAAGGTTGGGAGTCTAATCGCAATCGTTGTTGGTGGCTATCAGTTTGCACACGGGGAGCCTGGCGCGAAACGGGCTTTGGCCGGCGTCGCTGCCGGTACGGGAATCGCCATCCTTGCTGGCAACGTTCTGACCTGGCTCTGGGGGTAAACCCGCAACACGCTTCCAAGATTCACCCACTTCAACACCGAGGGTACTCATGCAGGAACAGAACAACAGACGTCTCAACAGAGTGTTCAAGAGCCTACACAAACCACTCACGTATCTGGGTGTCGAGCGGACCCTCTTCTATTTCGTGTGTGTCGGGGCAGTTGCCGTTTTCAACCTTTTCGAAAGTCTCCTGGCTGGCGTGATTGTGTTCATCGGCGGTTACGCATTTGGCCGATGGGTAACGGAAGCCGATCCAGCAATGCTGCGCATTCTTGCCCGCAGTGAACCGAGATCTCCTTTGCCGTTCCGTTCGCGTACATGTATGCATGCGCCTGCCCTTGTCCGACAATCACATTGGAGTTGCTGATGCCATACAGTTCCGTTGATAGGGGAGCGTTCGGCAATTGCAGCTTCGCCGACGCGCCATTGTGATAGATGAACCCATGCTCCGCGCCATCAGTGCCGTTGTAGAAGCCCACGATAACGCCATGGTCATTGATTCCGAACGCGCGCGTACCCAGGGCTCCCGGGTAGTTGAGATGAATCACATTTCCGTCGCTGTACCGCTTAAACCCATGTGCATTTCCGTTACTGTCAAAATAGGTCCCCACCACGCTGATGTCACGATTAATTCCAACCAGACCTGCCCCGTATGGTCTCACGACGGGAACCAGCGTTGTACCTTTCCGAATGAAGGCGTGCGTTCTGTTGGAGGAATCGGTATATGTTCCCGTGGTTAGCCCAGCACTACTTCGACCCCCGAAGGCGCTACCGTTCGTACCAGAAGGAACCCAATATGTAGTTCCCCCGCCTGAGTAGTGGATGAACGCCCTGAAACGCGGGGTCGCATTCGGCCCGAAGTCCGCCCGCCCAACCACCGTTCCATAGTCGTTAACGCCGCTGACGGCTATCATTTGTGGGCTTTGCGAAAGGCTGAAAGTGTGAAAGGTGCATGACGCCTGCTGAGTTTGAGCTTGAGTTTTAGAGGTCAGCAAGAAAAACGCGACGGTCAGCAGGTACACACAAAGAACACGGCAAGCGGACCTTTTCCACCGCCACGACGGCTAGCGGTCAACAAGTTTCTACCAAGGTCTGCTGAGGAGAGAAGACGACGAAAAAACAGTCTAACGGCGCGTCGGAAAACCTGGTGGCGATAATGCGTCCCTAGTCACCGAGGGATTTATAAGGACCGACACGCGCGCATCGTCATCAAGGCCCGGAGAGCGATTCTTTACTCAGAGGCTGGATACATTTACGCCGACTGTCGCTTCGCTCAACTTCAAACCTCTTCCAGTCCGGCGGCGGACCATACATTATCGTCAACTACGCATTCTCCCTTCCCCCGATTTACATGGACATCTTGCTGACCATCCGAACCACTGCGTATTGGCTACAAACGCAATTGGAAAGTTTTGATTGATTTCCTGCCTGAAGGTAAGTACCTTGTAATCCTATCGTGAGTAGATGATCCTCTTGCAAGCTAGGCTCCTCTATCTGCGCTAGTTTGCTCTTCCCCGGAAGGCCGTACCGCTGTCACACATTCGTACCTACAAAACTTTGTCGAATCCGTGTCTCTGGAGCTTGTCTATGCGCGCTACTACCTACAGAAGATTCTTCCCGTCTTTCTCGATTTTTGTGTTGCTGCAATTGGGGCTCGGATTATTGCTCGTCGGTAGCAGCCAAGCCCAAAACGACACTGGCATTCATCCATATGAGACCTACGACGGCGCCCGAGAAAATATAAATCTCGGCAGTGGCAACGTCTTTGTTTCGCTGCCAATCCTTACACTCATCGGCAGAAATGGCCACAACTACTCAGTCTCCTTGGTCTCTAATAGTCAAACGTTCTCACCGAGTGCATCTGCAAAAAACATCGGCATGGTTCTGTCCCGTGCGGGAACGACCTATTTTCACCCCAGCGGCACAACCCAACCAGTGCCGAACGTTACCTGCCTTACGGGCTACGCAATGTCCGACGAAAATGGAGGGGGGCACACCTTTTCGACCATCCTGTCCGATTGCGTGGTGTCGGGCGGTGTACCGAATCAGGGGCAGCGCATGCCTCAGTACGACCGCTTGGTTTCCGGCGATGATCGCGGTGAGGGTATCGTCGCCGACCTTAACGCATGCGACGTTACGTTTCCCAATGGTACGTGGGTTCCACTTCAGACTGGGACTAGTGGTTGTCCGCTTGAGGGTATTGCCGGAACCAACGGTGGCGGGGGGGGCAATCTGATCGACTCCAATGGAAATCAAATCAGCTTGGGCGCTGGTAACACCAACACCTGTTCCGGCTGGTACTGCGGCGGAGCCAATATTTTTCCGAACGGTGCTGACGGGGATACCGTGGGCCGGGGTATCACTTTTTCAAGTACTAACCACACAGTCCAGTATTACGACTCCAATGGGGTACAGCGCACGACCACCTTCGGCGTTCAAACACTCTCCTTATCATCCTGCGTGATTGTCAGCAACGGCGTGTCTCAGTCCGTCAGCGGCACTCCCACTCTGGTCACTAGTGCAACGCTGCCAAACGGTTTGACCTATATCTTTCACTACGACCAATGCGGCAATGTGGACAAGATCCTGTATCCGAGTGGCGGGTACACGCGGTACGTCTTTGATTACGCTAACTATTTGCATAGCATACCCGGGTACTCAGGGACCTATACCAATGTTGAATTGACAGCAAAATACGTCTGCCGAGCTCCGTCTGTGAGCCCTAGGGCAACTTCGATTTCAGGCGACGCACCGAACGGTCAGCGCTCGGTATCCACGTGTTCCGTCTCCGAGGACCGGACAACCTATAACCCCTCGGGCGCGGGACAATCGGCGAACCAGGTCACCGATCCTCTGGGGAATGTCACGAAATACCAGTTCGCTACGTGTGGCACTTATCCCTATACGTTCCAATGCGAGACCAGCCGGCAAGTTTATCAAGGGACCTCTACGTTGTTGCGCACGGTGCAGACGACATACTCTGGATACTACCCGGCGAGCAAAACGACGATCCTAGCGAATGGACTGCAGAGCCGGGTGGAGTGGGACTACTGGACGCGAGATCTGGTCAAGGAAGAACGGGAATTTGCGTGGGGGCAGGGGCGCTATGGCCCAGTTGTGCGAAAGACCGACAGTGGGCAGGGCTACTGTGATGAAAAAAAGCCCAACGAGATCGTTTACGACGGCTCTGGCAACCAGCTAGCAAGCACCACGTATGAGTTCGATAACTACACCGCCGGAATTAGTCCCAGCGGCGCCGGTGGACTTACCTCGCCTAGCGGTGCTCGCTGCAATTTGACCGCCATTCAGCGTTGGCGCAATACCGACGGTGCGATCCTAACGACGCGCATGCAGTACGACGATGCGGGCAATGTCCTCAGCGTCACTGATCCTGTCGGCCACGTTTCTACAACTAGCTACGCTGATTCCTGGGCCAACACCGCTTGCGTCCCAATAGGTAAGGCAGCCGCATATGCCTCACAGGTGACGGACGCCCTCGGCCATACTACGAAGCGCTCATACAACTCTTGCACCGGAACGGCAGCTTCAGCCACGGATGCAAACAATCAGGTCACAAATTTGAGCTATGACCTGATGGATCGACTCACGCAAAAGACATTCCCTGATACGGGCCAGAGTTCCACCTGCTTCAGCGAGGTCTCCGGCGGAAGCTGCTACAGCAGTGCGTATCCACTCAAAGTTGTTGCTACCCAGAAGATCAGCTCCAGTCTGAATAAAATTTCTACCGCCGTACTTGATGGCTTGTCGCGCGTCACGCAGACCCAGCTCAACTCCGATTCCCTTGGGACTACATACGTAGATAGTACCTACGACGGCGCGGAGCAGAAATCCACTGTCTCGAATCCGTACCGCACCACGAGCGATGCGACCTACGGCATCACTACCTACAACTACGACGGCCTCGGCCGTGTGATCAAAGTCATTCCACCGGACGGTGGCAACGTAACGACGAGCTATGACAGCATGCCCATCAACGGGAGCCCCCTGAACAACTGCACGATTGTCACCGATGAGGCGGGAAAGCAACGAAGAAGCTGCTCAGACGCGCTGGGGCGCTTAATGGAAGTGGATGAACCGGGCAATAATCCCGTCCCTGGTACGCCAGGAACAGGTTCGTTCACTATTTCCGGCAGCGAACAGAGCACCCAATATGTCTGTGGCCCGAGTGGCCAGCTCTGCACACTGTATGATGCCGGTGCCGTGACCGCGACCGTAAACGGCACAGCTTACCAGCAGAGCTACTCTCAGAGCGACACAAACTCGACGATAGCATCAGGACTGGCCGCGAAAATAAACGCGGGATCGACCGTTGCAGCCACTGCAAGCGGCTCCGTGATTTCGATGACGGCAAAGGCAAACGGTTCTATCACCAATTACACGCTTAGCTCTTCCGTGAGCTGGAACCAGGCGAAGTTTACCAATCCGTCCTACACTGCGGTTCCTTCAGGTGCCACGATGACCGGTGGTACGGACGGTAACTCTGGAACTGGCTCTGCCTCCATCAACAGCCCGCTCGTGACTCTCTACCAATACGACATGCTGAATAATCTCCTGCGAGTGGATCAGAAAGGCAGCGCGCCGGGAGACAGCTCACAATGGCGAACCCGCACATTTACTTACAACTCGCTCTCGCAACTGGTGTGCGCTGCGAATCCGGAAATCGCGCAAGTGACCTGCCCGGGTTCGGCCGCGTCTTCATTTCCGGCTGGCGCGGTCACGTACGCCTATGACAACGATGGGAATTTGACCACCAAGACATCGCCCAAGCCCAACCAGACGAATTCTTCCGTCACGGTGGCCGCAACCTACACCTACGATGCTGGCAATCGCCTGACACAGAAGAGCTATTCTGATGGAACCACTCAGGCAGCTCAATTCTTTTACGACATTCAAGCTGGTTGGGGAGTGACGCAAACTAATGTCATCGGCAGGTTGATAGAAGCAACCGTCGGCACATCGCCACGGGCCGCGGAAATCTTTTCCTATGACCCGATGGGGCGCGTCACTGTGAACACGCAATGTACACCATCGAATTGTGGAACCACCGCGTTCCCGGTCAGTTACACCTACGATCTCGCAGGGGATATGACCAGCGGCAGCAATGGCGAGGGATTCACAATTTTCTACAGCTACGACAGCGCCACCAGGCCAACATCGGTAACCAGCAACCTCGTTGACGCGCAGCATCCCGGCACACTATTGACAGTACAGGGCTATTCCCCCGCCGGTGCGATGACGCAAATGGCCTACGGCAATGGACTGCTCGAATCCCGCGCATACAACAACCGTCTGCAACCCACCGAATTTAAAAGTTACTACTCCGGCGGTTCGGTGCGCTACGATTTCATCTACGGCTACAATTCTCCGTCCAACAATGGGAACGTCGTGTCGTGGAACTCGACAGGGTGGGATTTCGTTTTCAACCGCAGTTACGCGTATGACGCGCTAAATCGCCTGTCAACCATGTCTGATTCCGCTGCGGGGCAGGGTTGCAAAGGATTGCAGTGGAGCTATGATGCATGGGGGAACCGCACGGCCCAGGCAGTAACGAGTGGCTCTTGCTTCAGCTCCAGTGCAGCGGCAACCACCCGAAATCGTTTAGTGGGATACCAGTACGACGCCGCCGGGAACGTGACATACGACGGCACCCATAGCTATACGTACGACGCCGAAAACCGCATTGTGCAGGTGGACGGGGGGTCAACCGCAGCCTACGTTTATGATGCAGAGGGAAGGCGAGCGGGAAAAATAACCGGGGGCGCTTGGCGGGATTACATACGTAATCTCGGTGGGAACGTGGTTGCGGAAGCCAGCGCGAGCGGTTGGCAAATCGGTTACGTGTATCTGCAAAGCTCGTTGATTGCACAATACCAAAACTCGACCACGTACTTCATGCAGAGCGATCAGCTTGGCAGCACGCGCCTGATGACCGGCGCCGACGGCTCAGGGCAGCAAAGCTGGGATTACCTGCCGTTTGGCGAGCTACTCCAAGGCGTTCTTAGTACTAACCATCTGTTCACAGGCAAAGAACGGGATGCCGAAAGCGGGCTGGACAACTTTGGGGCACGGTATGATGCGTCAAGCATGGGAAGATTTATGAGCGTGGATGAAGGTGATCTCCACATCGAAAATCCCCAGTCTTTCAACCGTTACGCATACACTCTCAATAACCCTCTCGTATACGTTGATCCCGATGGGTTCGATGTCCAGTTTGCGGATGACAAATTGAGGCAAGTTGTGATGAACGCTGCAGAGGGATCGTCGACCATGGAAAATGAAATTGCGGATGCCATGGAGGATAGCACCATCGATGTTGAGGTCCAGGAGCGATTCCTTCGAAAAAACGAACAAAGCAGCCAAGCGGATACGGAATTCAACATTACAAACCCCATGAAGGTGAAGGTCACGATCTACATCGATGGGTACAACAGAACCACCGACGATCAGATTGAGCATGAATGGGGGCACGAACACGATGTGCGCATTGCGCCGAGCAGAATTCAACAGGTTATTAAGGCGGGTCTGGACAAACAAAAATATCCGGATAAGTCACAGCACAATGATCGCCCCACGGAACAGTCTGCAGACAGGTTCAAGGATCAAGTGAACCGGGAGAAAAAGGAGTACAAAAAGCGATTAAAGGAAGAGAGAGACCGACAGAAGAAAGAACGGAGGGACAATAGGAAGCAACCTACCCAATGCCATGCAAGCCATCACCTGTCCTTCGACCCGTTTGATGGTGAGCCGGAGTAACTGACAGGAAAATAGGGCGCGAGGTGACAGGGAACGGAACGCGAAAAGGAATGGAGTTAATTATGAGGACTTCATTATTAGCCAGTTGTCTTTTGCCGAAGGGGCTGCACCGTCTAGAAAGTCTTCCCTTGTTCGTGATGGTTGCTTTGACCCTGCCGAAGTTGCTTGCACAGGCTCCCTGCGTAGAAATGCAGGGCAAAGTTGCGGCTGAGAACAGGATAGTCAGGGATTTCAAGAGGCCGAGACCGATCGCATTGAGACGTGGCGATCTAGAGCAACAGGTTGTGAATTTTGAATTTTTTAGCAGATACAGGGACGCGAAAGCACTGGATCATGTGCAGGTGGCGTGTGTCGAAGTGTACGAGGTCATTCCTACTGGGTTTCACGTTGAGCACAACGTGATCGACTCTGTAGGAGTGGACGTCGACGACGACCCGTCTTGGTTGGTTGGGTATAGCTGCAAAACCGGGGAAGTCTTTGGGCTGTACGGGTTCGCCCACCCTAGCGACGGTTTCAATGGGTTGATGAAACTGCTCGACCTGAAGCCGGTTACCGATGTCGATCGTGCCCTCGATACCTTTCATATCTACTCTCGACTCATTTACCCGACGGGTGAACTCGTGGTCAATGACGAGCTTGGGCTCATGCATGCGGCACTTGGCTACTTTAGGGATCGTGTAAAAACTGGAAATTTTGAAGCATTCTGGCGAACATGTCCGCAGTCCATCAAGCGGCATATTGCGCCCCCAAGCGTTTTATCCATTGGGCAGGGATTTTCTGTAACATTCTTCACATTGAACGACGGAAAGATTGATGAGAACTCTCTCCTGATCTCGCGTGACAATCAGACCTCAGACGTCCGCTCGAAAACTATATTCAGTTGGGGGGGACGGGTGGCGCACCCTTTGAATAACCGCTAAACGTGGGTACCCATCCTTTCGTACTTTTTGCGGAGAGTCGGAACCGCCACCTTTTTGAGATTCATCCATTTTTCTAGCGCCGGAATGCCCCGTTCATGGCGCAGCCCGCTGTTCGGCCGTTTTCATCTGGCCCTTAATGAGTGATATGCGATTTATCAGTACTCACGACGTTGTAGCTTTCCTCGGGCGAGCCACTCATTGATCCTTCGGATCGAACAGAAACGGTTGCACGCTTCTCACGTACTCATTGCAGACGTTTTCCCAGGGGAGGCGATTGTCCTTGTCCGGCCAGAAACACTACATCAAAGGAAACGGATCGTCTTCGTAAAACCAGAGCGCGTATCCCACGTATTCGCAATAGAGACGACGGCCCACTTCTCGAAACGCGCATTTAAAGGGGTCGTCCAAGATGTCAGCGCAGAGGTGTTTCGAGTCATAGTGGTGCCCGCGCTGAACCTGCTCGCCAACCACGTTTACGACATCCATGCACCGCTCTGGCGGCAGTCACAAAATGATGACCTCTGGATGACCGAAGGAATGAAATAGCCTTATCGAAAAGGCCCACTCCGGGCCTTTCTCTCCCGCACTCGCGAATACGCCTGTGACGTGCCGACCTACTCTCTGAATGTCCTGCAATACCTTGGCATCGGGAGTGGGAAGTCCATCCGTTTCTGTGAGCAGCCGGGTCATCGTCAAGGAAGCACTCTACGGGAAAGTAGGCCTGATTTCCAATGCTGTCTGGTCAACTCCTGCTAACAGATGAGATGAGAAGGCCGGTCTGCGGACGGGATGCGGTGTACGCTGCCAAGTTATCGACGTGCTCGAAGGCACAAGAGATAAAGGAGACCGGCAATGAAGAAGGTTAGCACCACCCTGGCAACGCAAAGCAGGAATATTTCACAGCAGAAACTGACCATGGGACTGGATCTGGGAGATCGCAACAGCTGGTGCTGCGTGCTGGATGAAGCTGGCCAGATACAACTAGAGCAGCGTGTGCGCACGACTGCGAAAGGATTGGGCGAAGTCTTCACCGCGATGCCGTGCAGCCGAGTGGCACTGGAGACCGGGACGCAT
>Ga0134126_10002353_pt1 | contig 23878 bp, 22 predicted proteins | sample KB31752_FD_96881 | JGI IMG/M metagenome (GOLD analysis project Ga0134126, IMG submission 96881) | Terrestrial soil microbial communities with excess Nitrogen fertilizer from Kellogg Biological Station, Michigan, USA - KB3-175-2 | ecosystem: Environmental > Terrestrial > Soil > Unclassified ... | reverse complement strand
GTGGTGAAGGCGTCAGCACACAGCGTCAGCGCACGGATCGGAGCGCTCAGCACGAGGTTGTGCAGCCGCTCGCGCACCAGCATCAGAAAGCGTGCCGCCTCGCGCGTTGGACTTGACAGTCCGATGGTGAGACAGGACTGCGCGTGGCTGCCTCGAGCATCGCGTACGTGCTCGAGCTCCAGGTTGAAGCGCAGCACGGCCCGATCACGGGCGCGCAGATAGCCCTGAAATTCCTGCAGCAGACGCTGCAGGGGAAACAGCAGTCCCTGAGTGTCGTGCAGGTCGTAGTCGAATACGCAGCGCGCGCGGTAAATCTCCGGCAGTCGAAAACTCGGTTGAGGGTCGCTGAGCTCGCCCACAAGCCGTGCGAGATAGTCACAGCACTCGGGCCCGAAACGGCGCGCCAGCGCCGCGCGTGGCATCGCGAGCACCTCGCCGATGCGCGACAGTCCCGCCGAGCGCAGGGCATCGCGTGTTTCTGACGGCAGCTCCAGCCAGCCGAGGGGCAGGGGGGCGAGTCCGCTCGAAAGCTCGGCCTGCGTGAGCAGGCAGCGCAGGGTCTGGCCCTGTGTCAGCAGCGCCGCAGCCGCGGGCGAGGGAGCCAGGGCGCAGGTGTGGCTGTAGCCCATCTCGCGCAGCTCGCGCTCGATGCGCGGCAGCAGCGCGGTCGGCTCGCCAAACAGCGCGCCGCTGGCGGCGAGCTCCAGCCACAGCAGCGACGCGCGGCTCTCATCGCCGCGACGATGGCAGACCTGGCTGCTCCATTGATAGGCCCAGGCCGACAGACGCGCGAGCGCTGCGTCCTCATCGGCAGCGAGCGCCTCATGCCGCAGCGCCGGCAGCCGAATGCACAGCCAGAGCATCGGAGGATCCGTCAGCATGCAGCGTGACTGGGCGACGTAGCGGCACGTGCAGACGCCCCCCGGCACGGCCACCACGGGATTTTTTGATGTGCACTTCGAGCCCCTCGGTCAGCGGCTGCAGCTGCAAGCGCAGCGCAGCGGGAGAGGACGTATGGAACGCACTGGCCGGGCGATGCAGAATCCCCCACGTCTGGCCGCACTCGGCGGCCAGCTGCAGACGCCGCAGACTGCGGTCCACGATGTGCTCGGACCAGTTGAGCACCGCACCGATGCCCGAACAGCGCAGCGCTTGCTCTGCAGCCCAGAGTGCCGCCTGAGGACGCTGGGTCCGGATCCAGAGCACTCGCTCCAGCGGCAGCCCCCGCTGGACCAGGGCGGGGGCATAGGGCACATAGGGGGGGTCGATCCAGACCAGGCAGCGTCCGCCCCGGGCGAGGCTCTGCAGAGCCGGCAGCAGCAGCTCCAGCTCGCCGATCCCGCACTGATCGCTGAGCAGCTCGGTCAGGGCACCGAGCGGCCAGCCGCCGCCCGGCAGTAGCGCGTCGAGAGCCTCATGCCCCGAGCACAGTGCAGGCGATCCGCCCGAGCCCAGGGGGCCGCGCTGCGTCATCTGCTGCAGGCGCGCACGCAGCTCAGAGGTTGTGCGGGCGGGGTTGGAAAGCATGCGCTGGCCGTGAACTGGATATTTATCCAGTCATTGGCATCCTACCCTCCTTGGATGGCCTTTGCATCTCGCATTGCGGGCGAAGGCAGCCGGGGCAGGCCGGGACCCGTCGCGCCGGGCGCGGGCCTACAGCGCGCGTGCGGACGGGATGGGCAGCTCGACGGTCGCGGCGGTGTCGGCTATCTGGCTCGGGCCGGCGGCGAAGGCGCAGTTGAGAAACCACTGATCCACGCTCGAGGGAGCCATGGGTTTGCCGAACAGGTAGCCCTGGAACTGCGTCGCGCCAAGCGCCGAGAGCTGACGGCGCGCCAGCTCCGTCTCCACGCCTTCGATGACGACGTTCATGCCGAAGCTGCGTCCGATGGACAGCGCCGCGGAGATGATGGTCTCGCCCCCCTCGCCGAGGGTGGTCACGAAGGAGCGGTCCACTTTGATGACGTCCGCCGGGAAGCGCTGCAGGTAGGCGAGCGATGAATAGCCGGTGCCGAAGTCATCGATCGCCACGGAGACGCCGCGCTTGCGCAGTTCCTTGACCAGTGCCAGCGAGCGCTCCGCATCGCTGGCGAGCACCGACTCGGTCAACTCGATCTCCAGCTCCTGGGGGTGCAGACGCGCCTGATGCAGCGTCTCGTCCAGCTGAGCGAGAAAGCCTGTCTGCAGCAGCTGATGCATCGAGACGTTGACGGCGACGCGCGAGCAATAGCGGCCCGCGAGCGAGCGGGCGTCGCGGCAAACGCGCCGCAGGATCCATTGTCCGAGCCGCGGCATCTCACCGCTCTCCTCGGCGAGGCTGATGAATTGTGCCGGGGCGATCGGGCCGAGCTGCGGGTGCGTCCAGCGCGCCAGCGCCTCGAGCGTGCGCACCGTGCCATGCTTCAGGTCGATGATTGGTTGGTAGTTAACGTGCAGCGCATCGTGATCGAGCGCCTCACGCAGCGCCGTGAGCAACTGCTGTCGATAGGCGGCGCGATAGGCCCAGTCCGAGCGGAACAGACAGGCGGTGGCCCCGCCCTGTGACTTGGCCTGGCGTGCCGCGATGTCGGCAAATTGCAGCGCCGTGCGTGCATCGCCGGTGTGCAGGGGCACCCCGGCGATGCCGATGCAGACATGTACGCGCTGGGTCGACTGCTGCAGCGGTATCGGCAGCGTGAACTGTCCGATGAGGGCACTGGCGGTGGCGAGCACGCCGGCCTCGTCGTGCAGATCAGCGGGCAGCAGCACGGCAAAGTCATCATCGCCCCAGCGCGCCAGGCACAACGCTGCCGAACAGTGGTCGCGCAGACGGCGTGCCAGCACCTGCATCACCTGATCGCCGGCCGCGAGGTTCTGTGCATCGCGTATATCGCGCAGGTTTTCGATGCTGATCACCATGACCGCGAAGCTGCTGCTGCGATCCTTGCCATCGGCATCGGCACAGACGGTTTCCAGCAGATCGAGGAAGCGGCGGCGGCTCGCAAGACCGGTGATGGAGTCCTGGCTGGTGATTTGCGCGGTGATCGCGCGCATCAGTCCGGTGTTTTCGATGCTCGAGTGTCGATGGTGCTCGAGCGCGGCCTCGACGGCAGCGTGCAGCTCGGCGCTCTGGAAGGGCTTGCTCAGAAAGCGCAGGATCTGCGCCTCGTTGACCGCGGCAATGGCGCTGGCGAGATCGGCGTGATCGGTCAGCAGGATGCGGCCGGCGGCGGGTGCCAGGGTGCGCGTCAGCGCCAGGAAACTCGCCCCATCCATGCCCGGCATGCGCGTATCGGAGATGATGGCCGCGACGTTGCTGTGAGAGGCGAGCGTGCGCAACGCTTCGGCGGCATTGAGCGCGGTGATGACTTCGTAGTCCTCCGAGAGCTCGCGGCGCAGCTCCTCGAGTAACTGCCGGTCGTCCTCGACGCAGAGGATCGTGGCGCGGGAGGTACGCTGCGCCGTCATCAGAAGGCCTGCAGGCGCCGCACCAGTCGCGTGTCGGCGCCCACGTCGATGTGCCACTCACTGAGCTGGCGCGCGATGTCGGGGCGCTGGACGAAGGTCGTATCGAGTCGCTCGGTCAGCCGCAGCGCACTGCCGGCGGTGGTGGCATCCACGGCGGCGTCGGCGACGTGAATCGCGGCCAGCACGCGCGTCTGCGGGTGGGAGATGACGCTTGGACGGTGATGATGTGCGACGGCTTCGATGAGCTCGAGGGGCAGCCCCCACAGGCCGAGCAGGCAGGCGCCCACCTCGGGGTGCGAGGCGCCGAAGTACTTTGCCTCCACCTCCTGCCAGGGCAGGCCGCGCTCGCGTGCCTCGGCCATCATGGCTTCGAAGCGCTCGGGCGAGCCGAGCGCCAGCACGGCCTGGCCCAGGTCCAGCAGCAACGCCGCGGTGAAGGCCTCATCCGCGCCGTGCTCGCCGTCGAGCAGACTGTGCGCGAAGCGCGCCTTGCGCAGCGAGCGGTCCTGCAGGTCCGAGAGCAGCCGATAGATGCGCGGCGATCCCTCGACGGCCGTGAAGACGCAGGCCGAGAGCGCCAGGGATTTGAGCCTTTCCATTCCCACGTAGGTGATGGCGGCCGGGATGGAGGTAATCGGTGCGCTGCGGCGAAACAGCGCGGAATTGACGATCTGCAGCGTCTTGACGGACAGCGCCCGATCGTTGCTGACGATCTCGCTGATGTCGTGCGTGTGTGAGGTCGGGCGGGCGATGGCCGCCGAGAGCTGCTGGTAGGTATGCGGCGTGGCCGGCAGCGCGTCGAGTCGGCTGATCAGTTGACGGGTCGCCGGATCGTGCAGGATCGCGGCCAGCGAGCAGGCGCGCTCGATGACCTCGCGTACCGTCTCAGGATTGCAGGGCTTGCGCAGAAACTGATGTGTCACGGGCATCGCCCGCAGGAAGGCCTCATCGTCATCGGCTTCGCCCACGCATAGCCGGATCACCTCGGGGTGACGCTCGCGCACCGCCGCCAGCAGCTGCGCGCCGTCCATCTGGGGCATGCAGATGTCGCTGACAATGGCGTCGAAGTGTTGCTGGGCGAGCTCGGTCAAGGCCTGCTCTCCGGAGTCGACGAACACCGTCTCGAGCGGCTCATCCTGGTTACCGAAGGCGCGTCGCAGCGAGGCTACCGTGGCGGTGTCCCTATCGACGAAGAGCACGCGTTTCACGTCACCCGTCCTGGCGCGCAGTGGTTGCGATCCTTGCATGTCGAATTATGGCTCGCCGTGGTAGGCTAAAAGCGTGGACTGCTTCAGGATTTCACCCTAAATGCTGGCATATGCTCACGCGAGGAACATGAACGTGTTCACGAACCGCCCCGTGGCGCCCGCGCGCCGTCTGCGAGCTGCGCGCCATCGGCTGGCGCTGCTGTTGGTTCTGAGCACCCTCGGCGCGGTTTCCCTGGCTCTGCCGCTCGCACCTGCGCGGGCTGCTACTTTTGAGCTCTCCGGACCCGACCAGACGATCGTCGGTCAGGATCAGGTCGTCACCACCGTCTTCGCGGATACCCTCTACGATCTGGCGCGCAAGTACGGCGTCGATTCGCAGGAGCTGATCCGCGTCAATCCGGGCATCGATCCGTGGCTACCGGGGGCCGGCAAGCAGGTCATCATTCCCGGCCGCTTCATTCTGCCGGCCGGCTTGCGCAGCGGCATCATCGTCAACGTACCGGAGCATCGTCTCTACTATTTCCCGAAGAGGCATCGTGGCCAGCCGCAGATCGTCATCACCTATCCGGTCAGCGTCGGCAAGCTCGATTGGAATACGCCCATCGGGCTGACGCAGGTGACGCAGAAGTTGAAGCATCCCACCTGGTACCCGCCGGCGGGTGTCCGCAAGGAGCATCTGGCCGAAGGCGATCCGTTGCCCAGGTTCGTGCCGCCGGGACCGGACAATCCTCTGGGTCAGTATGCTCTGCGGCTGGCGGCTGGTGGTGGCACGTACCTGATCCACGGCACCAACAATCCGGTTGCCGTGGGCATGCCGGTGACGCACGGATGCGTGCGACTCTATCCGGATGATATCGAGGCATTGTTCCCGCTGGTGCCGGTGGGCACGGCCGTGCATATCATCAACGAGCCGATCAAGGTCGCCTGGGTCGATGGGCAGTTGCTGCTCGAAGCACACCCGCCCATCAACGATGATGGGGATAGTGTCGAGCCCAATGTCGATGCCTTTGCCGCCCTGCTGCAGAAGGCCGTGGGTGACAGCACCGTGGCGATCAATTGGGACTATGCGCGCGAGGTGCTCGCCAAGTCCGACGGACAGCTGGCCACAGTGGGACTGCAGGCTGATGCCTCACCGCTCAATCCCACCAGCGCCGACTCGGCGATACCTGCGCCGGCCGTGACCGCCAGCGCGCCGACCGAGAGCAAGACACTCGCGACGGTGGATGCCAGCGCCGCTCAGTGAACCGGCTGTGGTGAGCGCCCCCGCCGCGGCGCCGCTGATCACCCTGACGACCGACTATGGCCTTCAGGATCCCTACGTAGGGATCCTGAAGGCCCGTCTGGTGCAGCGCGCCCCCGGCATTGCGCTCATCGATCTGACGCACGACATCCGGCGCTTCCATCCCGAGGAGGCCGGCTACTGGCTCTACTGTTGCTATCCGCAGCTGCCCCCCGGCACGGTGCACGTGGCGGTGGTGGACCCGGGGGTCGGCAGTGCGCGCGGGATTCTGGTGCTCAGCGCCGCCGGCCAGCTGTTCGTCGCACCGGACAATGGTCTGCTCGGACTGATTGCACAGCGAGTGCCCGGGGCGCGCGCCTGGAGCGTGGCGGCCGGGGCGCTCACTGCCCTGGGCCTCTCGGCCGAGAGCGCCACCTTTCACGGCCGCGACATCATGGCTCCCCTGGCGGCCGAGCTGGCGATGCGGCGCGTGCGTGCGGATGACCTGGGGGAGCCGTGCTCGCCGCTGGCGGGGCCGCTGACACCCCCGCGGCAGCTGCCCGACGGCTCGCTCGAAGGCTGCGTCGCGGTGATCGACCATTTTGGCAATGTCCTGACGACGATAGCGGCGCGCGAGCTCCAGGGGCGCGGGCAGGTCCGGCTGGTCGCCGGGGCTGCGCCATTGCCCTGGGTGCGGACCTATGAGGAGGCGCCGCCCGGGCAGTGCGTCGCACTGGTCAACTCTGCGGGCATGCTGGAGCTGGCCGCCCGGCAGGCGAGTGCTGCCGCGGCATTGAACATTGCGCCCGGCCAGCCGGTCTATGTCTCTGAGAGATGACGATTAATGGCAACACCCGTCGGCCGCGGCGGCGGCGCCGTAGCCTGTGTGATTGGTTGCACAAATCGGCTATAGTTCGCAGCTCGTGGCGCTGCTGTTGGCGCTAATAATTTGATTTCATTGGGTTTTTAGAGATGTCTGAACGCGAGAACGAGCGCTTCGACCTGGACGAGGAGTACCTGGTCGAGTCCGAGGACAGCACCGACTACGATGGCCTGCTGGCGCGGGTCGACAAACGAGTGCGGGCACAGGGTAAGCGTGGCAAGGCGGCCTGGAGCCGTCTCGAAGAGGTGCTTGCTGAGCGCAGGCTCGAAAAGGAACTGCGCGATATCTTCGAAGAGGACCTCTGATCAGCCGTCGCGCGCGGCCACTCTCTGGTTCGTGGCAACGTCGGTGTGGATGGTTTCATCGTCACGCTGCCATCTCTAAGCGGTCATTACCCACGCTGCCAACACCAGGCTGCCATCATCACGGGTAGGTCATGTCGTTACCTCAGCAGCCCTGGATCGTGCTCAAGTTCGGCGGCACGAGTGTCTCCACAGCAGCCAACTGGGCCAACATCCTCGCGATCGTGCAGGCGCGTCTCGCCACCGGCGCGCGCGTGCTGGTCGTGCATTCGGCGGTCAGCGGCATCACCGATCGGCTGGAGAAGCTGCTGGTCGCGGCGCTGGCGGGTGCACATGAGCCGCTGCTGGCGCTCATCGAGCAGCGACATCGACAGCTCGCCGATGAGCTTGGCGTCGGCGCGAGCCCGGAGTTGGAGCGCTACTTCTCAGTGCTGCGGCAGATGACCAGCGGCATCGCGCTGATGAACGAGGTCTCGGAGCGCACGCGCGCGCGCCTGCTCGCCACCGGCGAGCTCATGGCCACGGAGATCGGCGCGCGTTATCTGCAGTCGCGCGGCACGCCGGCGCAGTGGTGGGATGCGCGCACCGGCCTCGTCGCCGAGCAACGCACGGTCGGCTCCGGGCATGCCAATTATCTCTCCGCCATCTGCGAGTTCGGCGCCGACAGTGCGCTGCAGGCGCAGCTCAGCGCCATCCCCGGCGTGATCGTCACGCAGGGTTTCATCGCCGGCGCCGCCAACGGCGACACCGTCCTCCTGGGTCGTGGCGGCTCGGATACGTCCGCGGCTTATTTCGCCGCCAAGCTGCAGGCGCAGCAGTTGGAGATCTGGACGGACGTGCCCGGCATGTTCAGCGCCAATCCGCGCGCCACGCCCCAGGCGCGCCTGCTGCGCTCACTGCACTACGACGAGGCGCAGGAAGTGGCCAGCAGCGGCGCCAAGGTGCTGCATCCGCGCTGCATCCTGCCGGCAAAGTCGCAGGGCATCCCGATCGTGGTGTACGCCACGCAGCGACCTGAGCTGCCGGGCACGCACATCAGCGCCGACGGGGGCGACGGCACGGCGCAGGTGAAGGCCGTGTGCATCAAGAAGGGCATCACGCTGGTGTCGCTCGACAGCCCGGGCATGTGGCACGAAGCAGGCTTTCTGGCCGATGCCTTTCAGATCTTCAAGCGCCACGGCATGTCGGTGGACCTCGTCTCCACCTCCGAGACCAATGTCACCGTATCGCTCGATCCGGCCGCCAACGCGCTCGATGCGGTGCTGGTGGAGGGTCTGGTCGCGGAGCTGGCGGGACTGTGCCGCACCCAGATCATCGGACCGTGCGCCTCCGTGAGCCTCGTGGGCCGCAACATCCGCGCCATCCTGCACCGCCTCGGCGAGGCCTTCGAGCTATTTGCCGATCAGCGCATCTACCTCGTGAGCCAGGCGGCCAATGATCTGAACTTCACCTTCGTCGTGGATGAGGATCAGGGCGACCGGCTCGTGGAGGAACTGCACGAGCGGCTGATTCAGCCGGTGCGCGGCGATGCGGTGCTCGGGCCGACCTGGCAGCAGCTGTTCGAGCCGCCGGCGCCCTCGGAGGCGCTGCCCGCACCCTGGTGGCGCAAGCGACGTGCGCAGCTGCTCGAGCTCGGCGAGCAGCACGCCTGCGCCTTCGTCTACGACGGGTCGACGATTCGCGCGGCCGTGGCGGCGCTACGCACCGTGAAGGCGGTCGATCGGCTGCTGTACGCGATGAAGGCCAACCCGCATGCCGGCGTGCTGCGGCTGCTGGCGGAGCAGGGGGTCGGCTTTGATTGCGTGTCGCGCGGGGAGATCGAGCATCTGCTCGCAAGCGTCCCGGGCCTGTCGCGCGAGCATGTTTTGTTCACACCGAACTTTGCGGCGCGCGAGGAATACGCCTGGGCGCTCGAGCAGGGCATCACTCTCACGATCGATAACCTGTACGTGCTGTCCGAATGGGGGGCACTGTTTCGCGACAGGGGCGTGTTCATCCGCATCGATACTGGAACAGGACGCGGACATCATCATCACGTGCGCACGGCTGGTGCGCATGCCAAGTTCGGTGTGCCCCTCGAGCAGGCCGATGAGCTGCTGCGGCTGGTCGAGCGCGCCGGGGCGCGCGTCATCGGTCTGCACGCGCACGCCGGCAGCGGTGTGTTCGACGTGGACAACTGGTCGGACGTGGCGACCCGTCTGCTCGCGCTCGCGCAGCGCTTTCCGTCGCTGCAGGTCATCGACGTCGGCGGTGGCCTCGGCGTGCCCGATGGGTCCGGTCAGGCACAGGTCGACCTTGCCGAGCTCGACACGGTGCTGTCGGCCGCGCGACAGGGCGCCGGCCGCAAACGCGCCGGCATCCAGCTGTGGCTCGAGCCCGGTCGCTATCTGGTGGCGGTCGCGGGTGTGCTGCTGGCGCGTGTGACGCAGCTGAAGTCCAAGGACGACGTGCACTACGTCGGCCTCACGACCGGCATGAATTCACTGATCCGCCCGGCGCTCTACGGTGCCTGGCACGAGATCGTCAACCTCTCGCGCCTGGACGAGCCCGCGGTATTGACGAGCAACGTCGTCGGGCCCATCTGCGAGAGCGCAGATTTTCTCGGCCACGACCGGCTGCTGCCTCCCACGCACGCCGGCGACGTGATGCTGATCGCCAACGCCGGCGCCTACGGTCATGCCATGAGTTCCCGTTATAACCTTCGGGAACCGGCCGGGGAAATCCTGCTGGACTGAACGGGCCTTGCTGCGCTCGCATCAGCGCGACGCAGCGCGGCTCGTCCCTATCATGTTTGTTTGTTTCCTACAGCAGCCTGTGGGACTGCGCCGCGACGCGTCGCCGCAGGGGCCGGTCGCGGGAACCTGCGGTGCGCGTAACTATCTATTGGCGCGTACCCGAGCGCGTGGCGCTCATGCTGGAGGATCCGCTCATGAATACCGCGTATGTGGAGACCAGACCCGCAGCTGCAGCGAGCGCCTACGGGGGCGTCGTCGACGCCATCGGTGGCATTGCTGCGGCCGTGGTTGCCATCGTGGGCCTGACGGGGTTTCACCCGGAACTGATGGCAGGCGTCGCCGTGGTGGTATTTGGTGCGGCGCTGCTGATCCAGGGCGGAACGCTGCTGTCCGAATACGCCGTAATGATACCGGTGGCGCCGGCGGCGGCGGAGGGCGGCGACGGTGGCTTGTCGGTGATGTTTCTGGCCGGCATCGGCGGCATCGTGCTCGGCGTGCTGGCGCTGCTGGGCATCCAGATGGCGGCGCTGACCTCGGTGGCCGTGATTGCCTTTGGCGCCTCGCTCGTGCTGAGCAGCAGTTCCGTGCGCCACCTGTTCGTGCTGCAGGCCAGTGTGCGCCGTCTCGGCACGCGCTCCACGACCGAGATGCTGGCCGGCGAGATGGCATCGGGCTCGGCCGGCATGCAGTTGCTGACGGGGCTGGCGGCGATCGTGCTGGGTATCCTGGCCGTATCGGGCGCGCGTTCTGCGGAGCTTACGCTGGTGGCGTTGCTGGTTCTGGGCATCACACTGCTCATGACGGGCAGCACGCTGAGCGGGCTGGTGATGAGCTTCATGCGCTCGGGGCACCCCTCCGCCTAAGGCCTGGGCAGTTCAAGCAAGCTCGGCGGCCTGCGGGATCGTGGGCCGCCCGCAGGACGGTGGGCCGCCCCCGAGCGGCGAGCCGGGCGGCTTGGCCTAGCGAGGTGGCTCGTGCGCCGGGGCCGTGCGGGCCGTGTGACGCCGCTGCAATTCCTCGATCACCATCTCCAGGTTCAGCGAGCGTGCCCGCAGCAGCACCAGCAGATGGAAGACAAGATCTGCGCTTTCGCCGATGAGTTCGGCGTCGCTGCTGCCGAGCGCGGCGAGCGCGACCTCCACGCCTTCCTCACCGACCTTTTGCGCCATGCGCCGCGGGCCTGCGGCATGCAGGCGTGCGGTATAGCTGGGCGACGGCGAGCTCGAGGCGCCGGCCTCCTCGATGCGCTGTTGGATGATCCCCTGCAGTGTGGCCAGGAATGAGAGCCGCTCGGCAGCCGCGAGCGGCGCATCTGCGAAGCAGCTGGCCGTGCCGTTGTGACAGACCGGTCCGTTGGGCAGCGCACTGATCAACAGCGCGTCGGCGTCGCAGTCGGTGTGCACCGCCTGCACGCTGAGGCTGTGGCCGGAGGTTTCACCTTTTTCCCACAGACGCTGGCGGGTGCGGCTGTAGAACACGGCCCGGCCGCGCTCGAGCGTCGCGGCGAGCGCCTCGCGATTCATGTAGCCGAGCATCAGCACCGAGCCGCTGAGGGCGTGTTGCACGATGGCGGGCACGAGGCCGTCGCCCTTGGCCCAGTCGAGCCGGGCGGCCAGCTGCGGGTCGTGATCGATCATGGGCGCACCGCGACGCCGGCCTCGGCGAGTGAGCGCTTGAGGGCGGCAATGCCGATGGCGCCGCTGTGAAAGACGCTGGCCGCGAGGGCGGCATCGACCTGCGCCTGCTGAAAGGCTGCCTCGAAATGCGCCACGCTTCCGGCGCCCCCGGAAGCTACCAGCGGCACCTCGCACAGCGCTCGCACACGTCGCAGCTGCTCGAGGTCGTAACCGTGCCGCGTGCCGTCGGAGGCCATGCAGTTGAGCACAATCTCACCCGCGCCGCGTTGCTGGACCTCGCGGACCCAGCCGAGGGTCTCACGCTCGCTATCGCGGCTGCGCGTCGGATCGCCGGTGTACTGATACACGCGATAGCCCTCCGGGGTGGTTTGGCTGTCGATCCCCACGACGATGCATTGGCTGCCGAAGCGTTCGGCCAGCCGGTCGATGAGCTGCGGGTCGGCGAGTGCTGGGGAGTTCACGGAGATCTTCTCGGCGCCCTCATTGAGCACCGCTTCCGCGTCCTGCACCGAGCGGATGCCGCCGGCGACGCAGAACGGGATGTCCAGAATGCGCGCGACGCGGCGCACCCAGCTGCGATCCACGGAACGCTGCTCGGGACTGGCAGTGATGTCGTAGAACACCAGCTCATCGGCGCCCTCGTCGCGGTAGCGCGCCGCCAGATCCAGAATGTCCCCGACCACGCGGTGATCACGGAAGCGCACGCCCTTGACGACCTGGCCGTCGCGCACGTCCAGGCAGGGAATTATGCGTTTGGCAAGAATGGGCGTAGCTCCTGCAATGGGATGCGCTCTTCCAACAGGGCCTTGCCGCTGATGGCGGCGGGCACGCCGATGGCCGCGAGTGCCACCAGATCTGCGCCGCTGGCGACGCCACCGGAAGCCTGCCAGAGAATGGCTGGAAATCGCGCCAGCGCCTGACGATACAGCTCGAGGTTCGGGCCGGCAATCGCCCCATCGCGCGCAATATCCGTACAGAGCACATGTTTGAGGCCGGCTTCGCACAGCGCTGGCAGCGCATCCCAGAGCGACAGTTCGCTGTCGTGCTGCCAGCCCTGCGTGCGAATGCGCGGCACGCCGTGCGCATCGTGACGCACATCCAGCGCGATGCACAGCCGCTCGGCGCCGAAGCGGGACAGCCAGCTCGCCACCTCCGCCGAACGTTCCACCGCGGCGCTGCCGACCACCACGCGTGCGACGCCCTGCGCCAGCAGCTCCTCGACCGCGGCAGCCTCGCGCACGCCCCCGCCGACCTGCAGTCGCACGGCACTCTGCGCCGCGAGGCGATGAATCAGCGCGCGATTGATCAGCGTGCCATCGCGTGCGGCGTCCAGATCCACGACGTGCAGCCAGCTGGCGCCGAGCTGCCGATAGCGCCCCAGGAGCTCCTGCGGATCGAGCTCGTAGCGTGTCTCGGCGGCAAAGTCGCCCTGCAGCAGCCGTACGCAGCGGCCGGCGCGCAAATCGATGGAAGGAATGAGCAGCATGGCAGCGGACTTCTACAGCGCCAGGAAGTTCTGCAGCAGTCGCGCGCCGAGCGCCGCGGAGCGCTCGGGGTGAAACTGTACGCCGCAAAAGTTGCCACGGCGCACGGCGGCGGCAAGCGGCCGGCCGTAGTCGACCGAGGCGAGTGTTTGCGGTCCGATGGCGGCGGCGTAGCTGTGCACGAAGTAGGCATAGGGGGGCGGCTCGAGCCCGGCGAGCAATGCATCGTCGCTGCAGAGCTGCAGCGTGTTCCACCCCATATGCGGCACGGGCATGCCGGGGGCGGGCATGAGGCGCTCGATTCGCCCCGGCAGCACGCCCAGGCAGGGGGTATCGCCTTCGGCGGAGTGCTCGAACAGCAGCTGCATGCCCAGGCAGATTCCCAGCAGCGGACGCGAGAGCTGCGGGATGAGGCGATCGAGCCCGGTCTCGCGCAGCCGTCGCATCGCATCGGCGGCCGCACCGACGCCCGGCAGCAGGACCCGCGGGGCAGCGGCAATGGCCGCGGGGTCGCGGGTGACGTGCACCCGAGCCCCAAGTCGCTCGAGCGCGAACTGCAGCGAGGCCAGGTTTGCCCCGCCGCTGTCGACGACCGCCACGTCGATCGGCGGGCTCATTGCGCTGGATCATCCATCACAACATTCCCTTGGTGCTCGGCAGGTCCAGGCCCTGACGCGCCAGCGCCGGGCGCAGCGCGCGCCCCACGCCCTTGAAGCAGGCTTCGATCATGTGATGGGTGTTCTCACCGCGCACCTGCAGATGCAGTGCGGCGCCGAGACTCTCGGCGAGGGATCGAAAGAAGTGCGGCACGAGCTCGGTGGGCAGACCGCCGACCTGCTCGCGAGAGAATTGACCCTCGAACACGAAGTAAGCGCGGCCGGACAGATCGATGGCCACCTGCGCTTCGCTCTCGTCCATCGGCAGCAGGAAGCCGTAGCGGCCGATGCCGCTCTTATCGGCGAGCGCGCGGCGCAGCGCCTCCCCGAGCGCGAGCGCGCAATCCTCGACCGTGTGGTGCTCGTCGATGTGCAGATCACCGCGGCACTCGAGCGTCAGATGAAAGCCGCCGTGCTTGGCGAGTTGCTCGAGCATGTGATCGAAAAAGCCGATGCCCGTGCGGATGTGGCTGGACTCGCTGCTGTCGAGCTCGACGCGGCCGCTGATCTGCGTCTCGCGGGTGCGCCGCGCGATCGGCGCGCTGCGCGCGAGCAGCAGCCGCACGACGGCCGGCCAGTCCGCCACCGTGTCGGCGCGCGCGTTGGCGACGGGCGCTGCGTCCGCGGGCGCGGTGGAGGACGCGGTGGAGGACGCCGTGGCGTCGAGGCCGCCGCTGTGCGGACGGCCGAGAAGAATGCCGCGTACGCCAAGATTGGCGGCGAACTGCAGATCGGTGTGTCGATCGCCCACCATGGCGCTGCCGGCCGGATCGAGCGGATGCGCGCGCAGATCCTCGGTCAGCAGCCCGGTCAGCGGCTTGCGACAGGCGCAACGCTCGTGGGCGAAATGCGGGCAGATGAACACCGCATCGAAATGCACGCCCTGCGAGGCGAACAGCTCGAGCAGGAAGGCTTGTACCTGCTCGAAGTGCGCCGTCGGGTAGCCCTCGCTGCCCAGGCCGTCCTGATTGCTGACCATCACGAGCCGATAGCCCGCTTTCTGCAGCTCAGCCAGTGCCGCGACGACGCCTGGTAGCAGGCGGATTTTCTCGAGCCGATCGACCTGCTGATCGGGCGGCTCCTCGATAAGCGTGCCATCCCGGTCCACCAGCAGCGTGGGCCGCAGCGTGCTCGCCGCGGCAGTCATGCACGCCCCGCGAGACTGGCGAGCAGTCGATCGTTCTGCTCGGGACTGCCGACGCTGATGCGCAGCGCTTCTCCGAGCGCGCGCGCGCCGCGCAGGTCGCGCACCAGCAGCTGCGCGCGATGCGTGCGCTCGAGCGCGGCGCCGGCATGATCGAAATCCACCAACAGGAAGTTCGCCTCGCTCGGCCAGACGCGCTGCACGCCTCCCGTGGCTGCGAGCGCCGTGGCGAGCCGCGCGCGCTCGGCGCGCAGCGTTGCGATGCGCTCGGCGGTGCGACTGCGCGCCTCGGGTGTCAGCGCCGCCATCACCGCCTCGATCGTCAGCTGCGTGATTGCATAGGGTTGGATGACCTTGCGCAGCAGCGCGATGATCTCCTGCTGCGCGATTGCGACACCGCAGCGCGCGCCTGCCAGGCCATGCGCCTTGGAGAGGGTGCGCAGTACGACCAGGCCGGGGGTACTTGCGACCTGACCGATCAGCGAGGGAGCATCGGCGAACTCGACGTAGGCCTCATCGACGATGACCAGGGCGCGTCCCTCGAGCGCGCGCGCCAAGGCCAGGATCTCACCGCCATCGAGACGATTGCCGGTCGGATTGTTGGGCGAGCACAGGAAGATCAGGCGCAACTGCCGCGAGGCGAGCGCCGCCGCGCGCAGCGCTGGCATGTCGGGCGCCCAGTTCTGCTCGCGCTGCAGTGGCTGCTCGATGACCTGCGCGCCCTGGATGCGCGCGGCCACGGCGTACATGCCGAAGGTCGGCGGGCAGATCAATACCGCATCCTGACCGGCGCGACAGTAGCTGCGTACCAGCAGATCGATCGCCTCATCGCTGCCGCGGCCCACCAGCAGCTGCTCTGCCGGCACACCGTAGAAGTCGGCGAGCGCGGCGCTCAGCGCGTGGGGATGTGGCTCAGGATAGCGGTTCAGGCCCTCCTGCGAGGCATCGCTCGGCGCGCGCCAGGGCAGCTCGTTGGCATGCAGTCGTGTCATGCCCGGCTCCCACACGGCGTGCTCGTAGGCGCGCAGCGCGCGGATCTCCGGGCGCGCAAGCTCCGACAGCCAACTCATGAGCCCGCCTGCAGCACTGCGAGGCGCACGTCCACGGCTGCCGCATGGGCATCCAACCCTTCCAGGCGGGCGAGACGGCTGGCCGCAGGGCCGAGCTCGGCAAGGCCGGCGCCGGAGAGCTCCTGCACGCTCATGCGTCGGGTGAAATCCATGGCAGACAGACCACTGTAGGCGCGGGCATAGCCATAAGTGGGCAGCACGTGGTTGGGACCTGCGCAGTAGTCGCCCGTGGTCTCGGGCGACCAGGGACCAAGAAACACCGAGCCCGCGCTGTGCACGCCGTCGAGCAGCTCGCGCGGCGCGCGCGTCTGCAGGATGAGGTGCTCGGGTGCGTAGCTCTCGCAGATCGTGATCGCCGTCGCGAGGTCCGGCACGACGAGGATGCGCGAGCTGGCGAGCGAGCGCTCCAGAATGCTGCGACGGGAGAGGCGCTCGCTCTGGCGCTGAGCGGCGGCCGAGACCGCCTCGGCGAGCGTGCGGCTGTCGGTGACGAGGATTGCCTGCGCATGGGGGTCGTGTTCGGCCTGCGCCAGCAGGTCCGCAGCGACGAACTCGGCATGCGCCTGGCCGTCGGCGATCACCATGACTTCCGAGGGACCGGCGGGCATGTCGAGTGCCGCGCCCTGCGGGTCGGCCGCCACCAGCTGCTTGGCTGCCGTCACCCAGGCGTTGCCCGGCCCGAAGATCTTGGTGACCTTGGGAACGTTCGCGGTGCCATAGGCCATCGCGGCGATGGCCTGCGCGCCGCCGATCTTGAAGACCTGCGTGAGCCGGCACAGCTGCGCGGCCACGAGGACCGCTGCGCTGGCGCGCCCGTCGCGCTGCGGCGGGGTGCACAGCACTCGCTCGGGACAGCCGGCGATGGCCGCCGGCACCGCGAGCATCACGACCGTGGAGGGTAGGGGCGCGGAGCCGGCCGGCACGTACAGGCCCACCGAGCGCAGCGGACGCACGAGCCGTTCGCAGTGCACCCCCGGCTGCACCTCGATCGACAGGGAGCCGGGCAGGGCGGCGCGATGGAAGCGCTCGACATTGCGGATCGAGATCTCGAGCGCCTGCACGTCCTCGTTGGCCAGCTCGGCGCGGGCCGCGGCGAACTCTGCGTCCGTGACGCGCAGCGCCTCGAGCTCGACGCCATCGAGCTCGTGCGTCAGGCGCAGGAGCGCCGTGTCGCCCTCGGCGCGCACCGCGTCGATGATGCTCTGCGCCTGCGAGAGCGTGCGCGACTGCAGGGCGACGGTGGGGCGGGCCAGCGCTGCGTGACGCCCGGCCTCATCGAGAGTTTGCCACTCCAGGATGCGCATGCTCACGCCAACATCTTTTCGACCGGCAACACCAGCACGGCGCTGGCACCGGCCTTTTTGAGCTGCTCGAGCGTTTCCCAGAAGACGTTCTCGCGGCAAACCGCATGAACCGCAACGCGGTCGGGGGCGCCTTCCAGAGGAATGACCGTGGGCGCCTCGCTGCCCGGCAGCAGTGCGCGGATTGCGGCCAGCGCCGAGCGCGGCGCATGCAGCATGATGTACTTGCTTTCCTTGACCTGCTCGACGCCTTCGATCCGCAGCAGCAGCCGTTCGACCCACTCGCGCTTGTCCGGTGGCAGCGCGATGGGCGTGCGGATCAGCACGGCGTGGCTCTCGAGCACCGTCTCGACTTCGCGCAGATGATTGGCCTGCAAGGTGGAGCCGGTGGACACCAGATCGCAGATCAGATCGGCGCGCCCGAGGCGCGGCGCGATCTCCACGGCGCCCGAGAGCGTGACGATCTCGGCGCGCACATCGTGGCACTGCAGATAGCGTGCGAGCAGGAAGGGGTAGGTCGTGGCGATGCGCTTGCCCTGCAGCGAGCGCACTCCGCCCCAGCTGTGCTCGGCCGGCACGGCGAGCGACAGCCGACAGTGGCCGAAGTCCAGCGTGCGCACCGCCTCGAAGCGCGCCGCCGCTCCGCGCGCCGCCAGCTCCAGGCGCTTCTCCTCGATGACGTTCAGGCCGACCAGCCCCAGATCGCAGACGTCCTCCTGCACCAGATCGGGGATGTCGTCGTCGCGCACGAACAGCACATCGAGCGGCATGTTCTCGCCGAAGCCAAGCAACTGGTCCTTGCCGCGCGAGAGCTTCAGGCCACAGCGCGACAGCAGATCGAGCGAGGGATCCGTCAGGCGTCCCGACTTCTGCACCGCAAGTTTCAGGCGGCTCTGGTTCTGTCCGCGTGCTGCACTATCCATGCGAGCCTCCATCCATGCGCGCTGCCGCCAGCTGATAGCCGCCATTGCCCTGGGCGAGATAGCGGGCCACCCGGCCGATGGTCGTGAGACTGACGCCGGTCTGCTGATGCACCTCCCGATAGGGCAGGCCGCGCCGCAGGCAGTCCACGACCGCCCAGCGATCGGCCATCGCCTGCAGCTCCGCCGGCGTACACAGATCGCGCAGGAAGGCGCGGCATTCCTCCACGCTGCGCAAAGTGAGAATGGCGCCTATGAGGTTGCGCTCGGCCAGCGCCTCCTGGCGTGCCGACAGCAGTCGATGTGGTTTCATGCGGACCTGTGTGTCCCCTGTACCAATGTATTAGCGTGCTAATACAATAGCAGGTGCGTCGGCGTTGCGCAACCCGGCGCCGCACGCGCAGACGGTGGCGCTTGACCCCCCGTAGGCGCCTCTCTAAACTTCCCGCCACTCATCGAGACCGGCTGAGGGAAAGGCCCTTCGACGCCGGGGCAACCGTCGGATTTGCCGACATGGTGCCAACTCCTGCGGCCAGTCAATTGGCCGATAGATGAGGACCCGTTGGCGCACCCGATTGCGCGCTGGCCGGTCCGCAGGAGTGCTTGGAAAGGGCACAGCGGAGCGGCGATTGGATCAGGTCCGACATCCCGAATTTCACGACGATGTGCTGCACCGGCAGCGGCCTCTGGCGCTGCATTACGGTGGCACGATCGCCCACCCCCGGCTCGCCTGGCGACTCGCCGGCCGCGCCGAGGCGCCGGTCGTCGTGGCGCTGGGTGGCATCTCGGCGCACCGGCGCGTCTTCGATACGCAGGAGCCGCGGGCGGGCTGGTGGTGCGAAGTCGCGGGGCCCGGGCGGGCGCTCGACAGCGAGCGGCTGCGAATTCTCGGCATCGACTACCTCGGCGGCAGCGGTGACTCGAGCGCCCCACAGCCCGGCGAGGCCTTTCCGAGCCTCTCCAGCTACGATCAGGCCGAGGTGCTGCGCGATTTGCTCGATCATCTGCGGATCGAACGGCTGCGCGGCTTCGTGGGCGCCTCCTACGGCGGGATGGTCGCGCTGGCCTTTGCCGAGCGCTATCCCGAGCGCGTCGAGCAGTTGGTGGTCATCAGTGCCGCGGATCGCACGCATCCGCTGTCGACTGCCTGGCGCAGCGTGCAGCGGCACATCGTGCGTTTTGCGCTGGCGCAGAATCAGGCTACCGAGGGCCTGCAGCTGGCACGCGCGCTGGCGATGGCCACCTACCGCAGCCCCGAGGAGTTCGCGGCACGCTTTGCGCAGCCGCCACGCCGCGTCGAGGAGCGCTTCGTGTTTCCGATCGAGGATTATCTGTTTGCACGCGGTCGCGACTATGCCTCGCGCTACCGTGCCGAGGCGTTCATGTGTCTGTCCGAGTCGATCGACCTGCATGCCGTGGAGGCCTCGCGCATCGGCGTGCCCACGACGCTCGTGGCGGTGCGCGAGGATCAGCTGGTGCCGCTCGCGGATATGCGCGCGCTGGCGTTCAAGCTGCCGCAGGCCCGATTGCAGGAGTTGTCCTCCCTGCACGGACACGATGCCTTCCTCAAAGAGGCTGGCGCATTGCAGAGCATTTTTCAGCCGCTGTATGGAGAGGGATGAGTGGGCGATAACAGCGATGCGGTGACCCGGGCGGTGCGTGCCGGGCTCGAGACCGACGAGGTGACCGGGGCCGTCGTGCCGCCGATCCATCTGAGCGCGACCTATGCGTTTCGAGGCTACGGCGACAAGCGTGCCTATGACTATTCGCGCTCGGGCAATCCCACGCGCGATCTGCTCGCGGCAGCGCTGACCGATCTGGAGGGCGGCGCCGGCGCGGTGATCACCAACTCGGGTATGGCGGCCGTAGCGCTCTGCCCGCAGATCCTGCCTTCGCGAGCGCGCATCGTCGCGCCGCACGACTGCTATGGAGGCACGTATCGGTTGCTCGACGCGCTGCGCCGACGCGGTGACCTCACGGTCGATTGGGTCAACTTCGGCGACGATGCCGCGCTGCGCGCGGCGCTGGCGCGTCCGGCCGCGATGCTGTGGGTGGAAACACCCAGCAACCCGCTGCTGCGCCTGACGGATATTGCGGCGGTGTCGCTGATGGCCAAGGCGGCCGGCGCCCTGGTGGTCGTGGACAACACCTTCCTTTCGCCGGGCTGGCAGCAGCCACTGCGCTTCGGTGCCGATATCGTGGTGCATTCGACCACCAAGTACATCAATGGTCACAGCGATGTGGTCGGCGGGGCGGTCATCAGCGCCGATCCGCAGGTGCATGCGCAGCTGGCCTGGTGGGCCAACTGTCTGGGCTGCACCGGGGCGGCCTTCGACAGTTTCCTGACCCTGCGCGGGTTGCGCAGCCTGCACGCGCGGCTGGCCGTGCATGGTCGCAATGCGCTGGAGCTCGCGACCTGGCTGTCGCGCCAGCCCCAGGTCCGCCGGGTCTATTTCCCCGGATTGCCGAGCCATCCAGGCCACGAGATCGCCCTGCGGCAGCAATCAGGCTTCGGCGCCATCGTGACTTTCGAGCTCGCCGGCGGCATTCCTGCGGTCAAGAGCTTCGTCAGCGGTCTGCGCTTCTTCTCATTGGCCGAGTCGCTGGGTGGGGTGGAGAGCCTGATCGCCCACCCGGCATCCATGACCCATGCCGCCATGGACGAATCGGCACGGCGCGCCGCGGGACTGACAGACGGGCTGCTGCGCCTGTCGGTCGGTATCGAGGCGCTCGAGGATCTGCGCGCCGACCTTGCCGCGGCCCTGGCGCGCTGCCAGACGGTGGCGGCGGCCTGAAGGCGCGAACCGCCGGCTCGGCGCAGTCGACGGTGTAAACCCCGAGCTGGCACAGGCGTTGCAGTTACCATAGGAAGGCTTTTGGTGGACAGCAGCTGGAGGTTGCCATGGGCATGAGCAAGCAGGTTTCTCGGAAGGGAGCGTCTGCGTCGCCTGCACTCGCAGCCGGCGCTGTCGTGGCAGCCATGGCGCTGGGGCTTGCGGGCTCCGTAGCGCTGGCACAGAACGAGCCGGTGTCTGCCAGCTGGCAACAGCATCGCAAGACCTTCACCTATATCGGGATCTCGCCAAGCTATTCGTGCGAGGGACTGAAGAACGCGCTCACATTCCTGTTGCAGCAGTCCGGTGCGCGGATCGAGCGCACGATAAACGTGTCCCCCTGCAGCGTTGGCGGTGGTGGGCCCACCCCGGTGCCCACGGCCAATCTGGATTTCTCCACGCTGCAGCCTGGTGGCTCCGGAGATGCCAATGGGGTCTGGCGGCATGTAGATTTTTCCATGACCCGCTCAAACCCGCAGCTGCATGGGTCGGATTGCGAGCTGGTGGAGGAGTTCAAGGATAGGTTGCTGCCGATGTTCAGCACGCGCAACGTCACCGCCAACCTGCACTGCATTCCGCACCAGAGCACAGGCAATCAGTTCGACCTGAGCTTCGACGTGCTCGCTCCGGCCGACGCCGGCAACCACGTCGGCGGCTCGGGCTGATCCTCAGAGCAGTTTCTGCCAGAGCCGCCAGAACTGCTCATCGATGCGCCGGGATAGGGGCCGATGCCGCCAGGCATTGCGATCGATCGGGTGCGCCTGCTGCAGGTCCTGCTGAAAATAGCTCTCGAGTTGTGAGCCGGTGCGATCGCCGATCACCACGGCATCGACCTCGTCGTTGAACAACACGCTGCGGTGATCGAAGTTTGAGGAGCCCACGATCGACCAGACGCCGTCCATGACGGCAGTCTTGGAATGCAGAAAGCCGCCGTCGCGCTCATAGACCTTGATCCCGTCGCGCAGCAAGCGACCATAGTAGGACTGCTGCACCGCCAGCGCGGCCTTTGAATCACTCCGCGAAGGTACGAGCAATCGCACATCCACCCCGGCGCGAGCCGCGCGCGCGAGCGCCTGAAGCTCCTGGTGAGTCGGCACGAAGTAGGCCGCCTCGATCCAAATGCGATGCCGCGCAGTGCGGATCGCCGCCAGCAGCGTCGCGTAGTAACGGGGCAGCAGCTGGCCGCCCTGACTGCCGATGATGCGCACCACCTGATCGCCCTGCGCCGTGGGGGCGGCAGAATCGTCCGCCAACTTGTCGGCGTCCCCACCTTCCTTGTGCCAGTGCTGCTCGAAGAGCGTTTTCAATTGAGTGACGGCGGGACCATCGATCTGCAGATCCGTGTCGTGCCATTCCTGCTGAGGATTGGCAGCGGGGCCCTGGCTCGCATCGCTGGGGCCGTGCCCGCTGGTTGGGGTGCTCTCGTAATCGGTGCTGAGGTTGACGCCGCCGATGATGGCCGTGGTGCCATCGGCGATCAGGATCTTGCGGTGATCGCGATCGTTGATGTGAAACAGCGCGCGCGGGAGCGGGTTGAACTGGCGGATGCGCACGCCGGCGGCCTGCAGGCGCTGGAAGAATTGCACCGGCGTGGAGATGGAGCCGATGCTGTCGTAGATGATGTCGATGGTGACGCCCTGAGCACGGCGCTCGATGAGCAGGTCGCTGAGCTTCTGGCCGTCATAGCTGACGTCCTCGAGGATGTAGTACTCGAGATAGATGTAATGTCGCGCCTGGCGGATCGCGCTGAACATCGCCGCAAAAGTCGCCGGTCCGTCGCGCAGGATGGTCACGCGATTGCCCGTGTACAGCGGCGTGCCGGCCACGTACTGCTCGATGGCCAGGTGCCGGTCGAAGTCGTCGGCATCGGGCACCTGGGCGTTGAGCCGCTGCAGGATCAGCGCTGTTTCGCGGCGCGAGAGAGCGCCGCGGGGGCCCCGAATGCGGATGGGCTGAATCGCCACCGTGCTGTGCAGCGCCGGCGGCTCGATCGTGGGCACCGAAGCACAACCGGCCAGCAGCAACGCGCCGGCGAGCAGCCAGGCGGCAGCTGAAACGCGCTGATGGATCGGCCAGGGCCGCACGCCTCGCTGCAATGCAGAAAGCGAGCCGATCGCTGGGTTAGACAACTTCAGGATCTCTGCTTTTCTTGTAGGAATTGTCTGATATGCGGCCAAATGCGAACATTTACACGTTGCGTTCCACAGGTCATCATCCTACCTAATTCCGACATGATGGTAGGGATGGAGGCTCGCAAAATGGAACCGCTTGCAGCGCGTGATACGACCGGGGCGACGATCTTCGAGGGCGCGCTGTCCATCGTGGTGGGCGAGAACAATTCCGACCTCGCCACGACGCTGTGTCTGCTGCTCGAGACGGAACCGGATATGCGCTGCGTCGCGGCCGTGGCGTCCAATTCAGCGGTGCTGGAAGCGGCGCAGCAGCATGCACCCAATGCCTTCGTGCTCGACCTTTCGCTCGATGGTGGCTCGAGCCTGCCATTGATCTCCACGCTGCGCGAGCGGCTGCCGCGCGCCGGCATCGTGGTGTTCACCGGATACAAGAATCCCGCGCTCAATGAGCAGTGTGTGCCCGCGGGTGCCAATGCCGTGGTGGTCAAGACCGGCGAGATCGATGAGCTCACCGGCGCGTTGCGCCGTGCCGTGCGTGACGCGGGCGCTCAGCAGCCCAACGCCTGAGGACGGCCCCCGCGGCCCCGGCGGCCCGGGCCAGTTCGGTGGTTAGCGCAGGCGGTTGAATCTACAGGCCCTGTCGCACTAAAATCCGCACGCCGGTGGAGGGGGTGGGTTTGGACCGACCTCCTATAAAGCCGCGAATTGCGCGGCCAAGTGCTTGATATATAAGCCCCACATGGGGCTTTTCTTTTTTGTGTGACTGGAGTTCCAGGCACTCACGATGGCGTTGCCCTTGCGCGAGCGATTGATGGCGCTGGCTGAGCCGCTGCTTGGCCAGCTCGGCTACGAGCTGGTCGACCTGGACTATGTGCCGGGGCGGGCGCGCTCGTTGCTGCGCCTGTT
>Ga0134126_10002352_pt1 | contig 23879 bp, 24 predicted proteins | sample KB31752_FD_96881 | JGI IMG/M metagenome (GOLD analysis project Ga0134126, IMG submission 96881) | Terrestrial soil microbial communities with excess Nitrogen fertilizer from Kellogg Biological Station, Michigan, USA - KB3-175-2 | ecosystem: Environmental > Terrestrial > Soil > Unclassified ... | reverse complement strand
TTAAGTTAAGTAACAAGAAGGCGCATACGGCTGTGAACGTCTGCACCTGGTCGCCGCGAGAAATGGAGTCCGCCCCGAGCTGCCACTCGCCTGCACCGCTGATTGGTGCGTTGGCCTCTCTTATTCTTCACGCTCTGCTCGTTGTCCCATTTGTTTTGGGCGGTAGCATCGGGCATCGTGAGCCACCCGACAGGGAAGGCAGCGGCGCAAGCGGGGAAAGCACCGCAGAATCGGGTGCCATGACTTTGATTTCCATCGCGGATACGGGGGAAAGCGCAGAGGGAGACCCAGCTACCCAAGCTGCGCGACAGGCGTTGGACTCGCCAGAGTTGGTTTCGATTTCAGCTCGTCTGGAGTCGAAATTGCTCGAGATCCCGGTTCCTATTGTCGATGCCGAGGACTCTGAAGAGGCGGCAAACGAGGCTCAGGGGGACAGCTCAGCACATGCGTTGATGCTCGGTCGCTATGTAGGTCAGATCACCGCGCGGATCTCCCGAGCGTGGATACGTCCCCGAACACCTGTAGGCACAACGGATATGTTCACGTGTCTGGTGCAGATCGATCAGGAGCGTGATGGCAGTGTGCGGGAAATCACCCTAAAGCGATGCAATGGCGACGCCCGCTGGAAGGTCTCGCTAGTAAGGGCTATTGAGTCCGCCTCACCTCTACCCGCTCCTCCTGACCCCGCGGTGTTCACGCGCGAGCTTACCCTTGAGATGCAGTCAGAACCCTACGTCTCTGGGCAGAGAGCTGATGGATTCGAGCCAGCCGCGACGGATAAGGAAATGCTCGCTACGCATGTTACCGGCGCCGTGCGCTAGGGTCTCATACACAGCCACGGGCTCCGACCGGCTGACGCGAGGCTTGTGCATGACTCTGCCGCGGCGTGATTGACACCCTGGCCGGGACCCGACAACACTCCTCGACTTCTCGTGATTCTATTCCTACAACGGAGAGGTGCTCGTACACTTGAGCAGCATATTTACGAGTGCCGACCGTAACACTCAGATGATCACCGTCACCAACAGCACGAATCTCAGCCTGACGACTACAACAGGCCATAAAGACATGTTAACCGCTGAGGTGGCAGCCTCCAGCGCGATGATCCCCTGTCGATCGCGGTCGGCGCCGAAAGGTAAGCGATCGAACTTCTAGGGTCTTGAGGCGTATCAGTGGCGGCGGACTTTAAGCTCGCCGCCACCACCGAGGGATGACAACGCGGGTCGCGCCTGCGATCATGAGCGAAAGTCGCAGGAGTGATAGCGATGAAGATCGTGACCAGCTTGAGCTTTCAGGGGCAATGCCGCGAGGCATTTGAGTTCTATGCCAAAGTGCTGGGAGGGAAGATCACCGCTGCGATCCCGTATGGCGATGGGCCGCCCGGCATGCCGATCACCGACGCGAAGTACAAGACGTGGCTGATGCACTGCTGGCTCGAAGTTGGCGACCAGGCGCTGATGGGCGCGGACATGGATGTGGCATGGGCCCCCAATATCGACAAGCCGAAGAATGGTTTCGACGTCACACTGCACACCGCGTCCATGGACGAGGGGCGTCGGTGGTTCGATCAGTTGTCTGCAGGAGGCAGGGCAATCATGCCGTTTAACGAGACCTTTTGGTCTCCCGGCTTTGGGTCCGTCGTCGACAAGTTCGGCGTGCCGTGGATGATCAACGTGATTCCGACCGCGGGCTGGAAGCCGAAGCAGGGCTGATTTCGGCCAATGTCACCTTAACGGGGGACCGGCCTGTCGGACGCTCGCTAGCGCGACTGCCCGGCCAACGCCCGCTGAAACTCCGCACTCCTCAGCATTGAGCTGACGGTGTTAACCGTGGCGTCGGACAACACTTCGTAGTAATTCTCGAGCTTGTAAGACCGGCCGAAGCGTTTCGCCTCACCCGTGGCAGTGCCGCTCCAGAGCGTCGCACCACCGGGGCTCACCACAGACAGATGCACCGCAACCTCGCCTTGGTAGGTGCCGGTCTCCCTGACGAAGAACTTCGTCACCTCGCCTTTTACGATCACACTGCCCTTGCTGTCGACGGTGTTTAAACCCGCCTGCTTAAAGAGCTCGCGCATGTGAGTGCTCATGAAAGCTCCCACATCATCCGAGGTGGTGACTGATTTGGGCTTATCGGCGTCCTCGCGGTTCTCCCCGATCAGGTCGGGCTTTTCACGCGCGTCCTTGAAGGCCTCAAACTGAATGGGCGCCGGCGTCATCTGCATGGTGCCCAAGCTGAGATCGGACGTCGGTTTCCACTTCAAAGGGACATGCTCGAGCAATGCGGCGCCATAGGCGGCGAACGCCGCGCACATCATCAGCAGCAAGGCACGCAATCTGAATCCCATGGAACCCTCATCCCCCTAACGGCCGCAACAGAGCCCGGGAGATGATATGCCGCTGCACCTCGCTAGTCCCGTCCCAAATGCGCTCAATACGGGCATCCCGCCAGATTCGCTCCAGCGGCAGATCAGACATAAGGCCCATTCCGCCATGGATTTGTAACGCTTCGTCCGCTACCATAGCCAGCATCTCGCTTGCTTTGAGCTTCGCGACCGCCATATCCATGTCGGTCGCCATCTTTTGATCCAGCTTCCAGGCAGCCTCCAACGTCAGCAGCTCCGCCGCCCGCAGCTCCACCGCCATGTCGGCGAGCTTGAAAGCCACCGCCTGGAACTTGCCGATCGACTGGCCGAACTGCACCCGGTCGACCGCCCACTGTTTCGCCAGCTCCAACGCACGCTCGGCGCGCCCCAGGCAGTTCGCAGCCACCTGCAGGCGCGTCGCACCCAACCAGGTATTGGCCACTTCAAAGCCTCGGTGGACTTCGCCCAAAACCGCACTGCGCGGTACCCGGCAATCGTTGAACTGCAGGATGCTGTTGGTATAGCCGCGGTGCGACACATTCCGGTACCCCGGCCGGACTTCGAAGCCCGGGGTTCCGATGTCCACCAGAAACGCCGTGATCAGCTTGCGCTTGCCGCGCGAGCTCGCCTCCTCACCCGTCGCCGCGAACAAAATCACAAAGTCCGCGTGATCGACGTGACTGATGAAATGCTTGGTACCGTTGATCACGAAGTCGCCGCCCTGTTCGACAGCCGTGGTCTTCATACCGCGCACATCCGAACCCGCATCAGGCTCAGTCATCGCGAGGCATTCGGTCCTCTCGCCCCGCACCGCGGGAAACAGGTAACGCTCGCGCTGCTCACCCTCGCAAGCAAGTAGAATGTTGGAAGGCCGCGCCACACAAGCATAGTGCAGGACGTAGCTGGTACGCCCAAGCTCCTTCTCATACAAAACCCACGTCAGGGTATCCAGACCGACGCCGCCCACCTCAACAGGCATGTTGGCAGCAAAGAGACCGGCATCGATGGCCCGCGCTCTCAACTCAACACGCAACTCCTCGCGCAGAACCCCGGCCGCCTCGACCTCCTGCTCATGAGGCATGAGCTCCTCGCGCACGAAGTCACGCGTGGCCTTCACGATCATCTGCTGTTCTTCTGTGAGCGTGAAATCCATCGTCGCCTCCTCAGGCCGCCGAGGAACCTGAAACGGACGTTTTGGCACTCTTGCGGACGACCTTCTCGGCACCGACGCCAGAGGACTCGACCGCCCAACCGTGGAGTAATTGCAGATGCAATCGCAGCTGCTCAATCTGCTTGGCGGCCGGCCAGTCGCCTTGACTGGCCACCGCGCTGGCCGTCAGGCCATTGATGAACGTGACTACAGAGCGCAACACCTGATCGCGCACGGCCGTGGACCATTGGGACCACGCCAGCCATCCTTGCGCCAGACAGCGCTCGAACAACCGCATGTATTCGCGGTGCACCCAGGCATTGATACGCTTCAGCTTCTTATCGGCCGACACCTGTCCCCAGAATGCGGTCCAGAACGCACACTCGATGAACCGATGTTCGTCAACAGGCAGGGCCTCGGTCAGAACGGTAAGTAGATCCGCCTGCGCCTCTTCCGAAGGTGGTCGCGTCAGACGCTCCTCGATGCGACGCAAAATCAGCCGCAACGCCGCGATCACGATCTCCTGTTTCGTATCGTAGTAATGCGCCACCATGCCGGTCGTATAGCCAGCCTCGCGAGCAATACGAACAATGGTGGCCTGGTCGAAGCCATGCTCGGCCACCACCCTGCAGGCAACGAGTGCAATCTCGTCGCGACGCTTCTCGTGATCAACAATCTTGGGCATGGTGCTCTCTAAACCTCATACTCTGGGCATACCGACGTACCGCCCCTTCTGCGCCGGCGGCGGCAAACCGGCCTGCGCCGCGTGCATCTTCGCAAATCTCCCACGCAGCGCGGCATCCATGGGTGTTGCCTTGCCGGCGGTGGAATCTACGTGCAGATAGATCTGCTCGCCCGTCGCGACCAGCGCGTCGTCCCGCGTGCGATGCAGCTCGTGAAACAGATGAACACGCTTATCATCCACCGCCAACAACCGAGTCAAAACATAAACAGGCTCCAGCGCTTTCGCCTCAGCGCCGTGCGTCATGTGAGACTCGACTGTGTACAGCGCGCGCCCCGAGCGACGAAAGTCATCGTCAACACCGACAGAACGGAATACGGCGTCAGTGGCATCACCAAAGACCTGCAGGTAGCGCGAGTCGGTCATATGACCGTTGTAGTCGACCCACTCCGGACGCACCTGCGTATACATGCGTTGAATGCCCGGGGCTGCCGCCCGACCACCACCGCGCGCGCTGGACGCGTTCTGCTCGTACAACCGATCCTCGAGCGTACGCAAGGTGGCTCCAGCACCAATATTGAACTGCCGCAGCACCTGCTGAATGGCTACCAGATAATCATCCCGCAACCGCTCGATCTGCCGGATCGAGCGCCCAGCCGCCTGCTCCTGAGTCCCCTCGACCATCCGATCGATCAGCTCCTCCGTCAGCTCCGGCGCCTCGAGCTTCGTCCACGGCCATTTCAGACAGGGGCCAAATTGCCGCAGCATATGCCGCATCCCGGTCTCGCCACCGGCCAGGTGATAGATGAGATTTGTCCCCATCGCCGCCCAACGCAGGCCGGGGCCGTAGATGATCGACTCGTCGAGCTCACCCGTCGTGGCAACGCCGTCATTCACCAAGTGAAGAATCTCGCGCCAGAGCGCTTCCTGCAGCCGATCGGTGAGATGGCCGGGAATCTCTCTGCGAACCCGCAGGGGATGCATGCCGATGATGGTATAGAACCGGGCCGCAGCATCGAGCGCTGCCGAGGAAGTCTTCAAACCGCCGACTAGCTCCACCAACGGAAGCAAGTAGACCGGGTTGAAAGGATGCGCGACCAGAAAGCGTTCCGGCGCCTGCATATCGCGTTGCAGCTCGGAGGGCATCAGGCCAGAGGTGCTTGATGCAATCACGACGTCGGGAGCGGCGTGGCGGCTCACATCAGCCAGGACCCGCTGTTTCAACTCCAACTGCTCTGGGATGTTCTCCTGGATGAAGTCCACCTGAGCCGCCATCGCGTGCAAATCGGTGGTGAATGACAGAGTCCCCTTGCGCGGCAGGGGCGCGAAGGTCAAACGGGAGAGCGCCCCTTCGGCATTCTCCACCGCCCCCCGGATCCAGGCCTCCATCTCCGGCTTCACGTCCGCGGCCAGCACGTCGATACCGAAATGCAGCGCGCGGGCAGCCCAGCCGCCGCCGATGACTCCGGTGCCCAGCAGTCCGAGCGTTTTCACCTGTCGCATCATGGCATTCCGGGTTAGCTTTTATAATGTCGTCGTAATAATATAATAAATGGGCGCCGCGTGAAATCCTGCAAAACGGTTGCCGATTGAGAAAATCGACTCGCACCGATGGGTAACGCTCCACTGATCGAGAAACGCTCGATCGACTATGTGCCGTGTGCCGAACGGCACACGGCAAGGTGTGGCATCTGTGGCCTGTCTGGTTCGCGGGTGATGCCAACCTGGCAACGCTCGCGGTCGGCGTTCTGGGCATCACTCTCGGTGGAAACCTTCTGTGGAGCAGTGTTGCCGTGATACTGGGATGTGCGCTGGGCACATTCTTCATGGCGTTCCATTCCACCCAAGGCCCACGGCTCGGCCCGCCTATGGTGTTGGTTTGGTGGCGATGATCCCATGTTTCAGCACGGGCCTTTACACCGGCCCCGCGGCTCGCGCGCTCGGTGGCGCAGACATCGCAATGCTTGTGGGACTACCGGTGGCCGCGGCCGTGTATCTATTCACCTGCCGCTCGATCGATCTCAAATCCGACAGAGCACGCGCCGCCGCCGCCGACATCGGCCTCGATCCCGCCGACAATACGCCACCGACGACGCAATTCAGCGGTGCGGACGCCTAATGGTCCGCACCGCAGTCGGTTATTTGACGTTGGCTTTACGCAACAGAACGGGCGGCTTCGATCGCGGTAGCCCATTTCCAGCTCGAGGGCCGCAGGCGATGCGACTCGACGGCAACTGGCTCGGATAGCTTCCAAGGACGCGGCAGCGCGTATTTACGAGCAATTCTTACAAACGCCTGTGCTCTGTCATCACCGCTCGGGACTTTGTCATCAGTACCGGTCCAGCGATGGACGAAGCTCGCCTGCTCCCGCAGGTGTTGGCGCAGCTCGCCCAGATAGGACTTGGAACCGTCCGATGCGCCGGCAACGGCTTGCCACGCGTTGCTATCGGCGGAGCGCACCAGCTCCTCCAGGCAGCCCTCGGACAATGGGGTTTTGACATTAAACGAGCTCAGTTCCTCCTTCAGCCAGCGAACACCCGTTCCTTGCTTGAGAGTAAAGACTCGAATCCCCGAATCCAGCAATTTCATGATGCATTCCCCTGCAGGTCCCCAACACCACGCTAGATGGCCTCGCCGGTAAGGAATTCAAGGGAGACATCTGTTGCGTCCCCGCACCCGAACCGACCCCAACAGGTAATGCACGCCCTGTGCCAACTTGAACAGCAAACACCTCCCTCCTTGGAGGTACGCCCAGCGGCCCGTGGCCGGCAGTAAGATATTGTTAAACGGCCCGCACTCACTCAGTCGCGGTTTTTACCGCCAATTCGCTGCTACGCGGCGCCGCCAGCCCCCCATAACGCGCATCGATCTTCTGCAACAGGACGCGCGCCTCGGGCATCTTGCCCCGCCCCACCAACCCTTCGACCTGACTCAACTGCGCATTCAACTCCTCGTCGAGACGGCCCCGACAGGCGTCGAGTTTGTGCGACGCAGGCGCCTTGCGATCCTCCAAGGCCTGCAGCGCACTGTTGAATGCTCCGGGCTCGGCGAGCTCATGCGCCACCCAGGGCATGTCCACCGTCACCAGATCGAACACGCACCAGTCCTGCAGCGACTTGCGGCTGCTCGCATCCAGTTGCAGGTGAAAATCGTCGCGCCCGCCGGACACGTACACCACCCGTGTTGACTCCTGGAAGCGCTGAAACAGCTCAGCCGGTGGCAGCGGGATTTCCGCGCTGCCGATCGGATCGCTGCCAGCATCGAGTAACGCCCCCTGGAAGACATCCGGATACGCAAGTGCAATGCGCATTGCAATGCGCGAACCTCCGGAGAATCCCCCGACATAAACGCGTTGCGGGTCGATGGTGTAGCGCTTCTCGACATTCGCAGCGGCAAGCAATGCAAGGGGCTCACGTCGATCGAGCACATCCGCATCGTTACCAGAGTTCGCGGCAGTGACGAAAATCACGCCGTGCCGATCGAGCACCGAGATCCATTTTCGTGGCACTTCCGCCTGCGGCCACGGCGGCACGAACACCAGCAACGAGTAACCCTCGGGCGGCTGGTGCGGTGGCACATAGATAGCGAACTTTTCACGCGACAGGTCAATGGCCTGCGCCCGAAGCGTCTTGCCCGAGCGCTGCAACACCCGGTTCACGCGCAGTAAGTTCAAAGGACTCATCAGCCGGCGTGTGACTTCCGCCGCATCGGAAAGGGGTGTGTACTCCGAAAACACAACATCACTTTGCACGCCAGTGGGCTGGGAATTCACCCCCTGCGCGACATTGCCCGCCGCGAGCCGTGGCAAGAGTGACAGACCGAACAACAAGCAGGCGCGCGCGATCACCCGCAGAAGGTAGCACGCAGGAACACGCCCACAAAAAATAGGTGACGAACGAACACGCAACGCCAGCCCGGCAACGCAGTCCGCCGCCGACTGCAACTGTTCGAGGACCTCGCCCTGGAAGTCCTTACGCAAGCTCCCTGCTGCGAAGTAAGCGCGATCCAACATCCGCGGAGAACCATTTAAAATGGTGGGTCGGGTGGGGCTCGAACCCACGACCAACGCCTTAAAAGGGCGCTGCTCTACCGACTGAGCTACCGACCCCCGCGGGACGGCACGAAGCCCATCATTATACTACAGAGCCCGGTACGGAGTAGGGTCAGCGATGCCCGCCGCCTCGAAGCCGGCCCGGCGCAGGCGGCATGAGTCGCAACGCCCGCAGGCGCGCCCTGCCCCGTCCGCCTGATAGCACGATACGGTCAGGGCATAGTCCACCCCCAACCGCGTGCCCTCGCGAATAATTTCCGCCTTCGACAGGTTAATGAGGGGAGCACGGATGTGGCACGGCCGGCCCTCGACGCCAGCCTTGGTCGCCACGGCGGCAAGCTTTTCGAACGCCACGATGAACTCAGGCCGGCAATCGGGATAGCCCGAGTAATCGACAGAATTGACCCCGACAAAAACGTCGTGCGCGTCGAGCACCTCGGCCCACCCCAATGCCAGCGACAACATCATGGTGTTCCGGGCAGGCACGTAGGTAACGGGAATGCCGCTCGTCGGTGTCTCCGGCACCGCTATCGCCTCATCGGTGAGCGCCGAGCCGCCAATGCCGGCGAGATCCACGTGCATGACGCGATGGTCGCGGGCGCCGCCGGCTTTGGCGACCCGCCGCGCGGCATCCAGCTCGGCGGAATGTCGCTGGCCATACTCGACGGACAACGCATAACACTCAAAACCCTGCGAGCGTGCAATCGCCAGAACCGTGGCCGAATCCAGGCCGCCGGATAGAAGCACGACCGCCGGTACACCGCCGCCCATTATTTACCCGCCACATTGCCCCACAAATACTTGTGGAGCTGAATCTGAAACCGCACCGGCAGCCGATCCTCGAGAATCCAATCGGCCAGCTCACGCGCCGGAAGCTGCTCGTGGCTGGGCGAGAACAGCACCGTGCAACGGTTCTCCAGAGCGAGCTCGCGCAACTTGCCCCGGCTCCACTCGTAGTCCTCGCGGCCACAGATGACGAACTTCACCAGATCATGGGATTGCAACCGCCCGAGCTCGTCGTAGCGGTTTCGAGGCTCTTCGCCCGAGCCGGGTGTTTTCACATCGACCACCCGAACGACGCGAGAATCGACACCCTCCAAGGACATGGCGCCGCTGGTCTCCAACGAGACACGGTAGCCCGCATCGCAAAGTTGCTCGAGCAGGAGCAAACAGCTCTTCTGCGCAAGCGGCTCGCCACCAGTAACGCAAACGTATCTGGCACCGAACCCGGCTACGCGCGCCAAAATGGCATCGAGGTCCCACCACTCGCCACCGTGGAAAGCATATGCGGTATCGCAATATTGGCAGCGTAACGGGCAGCCGGTCAGCCGCACGAAGACCGTTGGAATGCCTGCGGTGTCCGCCTCTCCCTGTAGAGAGTGGAAAATCTCAGTGATCTTGAGCCGAGCCACGTCCCGCCTCCGCGAGCCCTCTCACTTCGGAGCGGATGTGCGTTGCAGTCTCTCGGTGGCGTGCTTTGCCGCGTCAGTCCCTGGATACTTCTGCACCACTTGAGACAAGGTGTTACGTCCCTCGCTGATCTTCTTCTGGTCGAGCTGCGTGTAGCCAAGCTTCAGCATGGCGTCAGGCGTCTTGCGGGAGTTGGGCCACTTCTGCAGGACGTTACGGAATGCCGTGGAGGCGGAGTCCAGGTCGTGAGTGACGTAGTACGACTCACCGAGCCAGTACTGTGCGTTCTCGGCCAGAGGGCTGTTGGGATAGCTCGTCAGGAAGTCCTTGAAACCCGTGATGGCGATCGAATAGCTCCCTGCCTTCAAAGCATCGAACGACTGGCCGTATACCCGCTGCTCCTCCGAGGAAGCGCCGCTGCCGGCGTCGGTACCCGCCGAGCCCCCGGCATTCGCCGCGGCAGCCGCGCCGTCTCCACTGGCCGACCCCGCTCCAGACGCACCAGCACCCGAGGCTCCGGTGCCCGCAGCGGCACCAGAATCGGCGCCGCCGCTCGACCCTGCCCCGCCGCTTCGCGCAGAGCCGCCACCAAGAGCGGCGATCCGCTTGTCGAGATCGCTGTACAGATCCCTCTGTTGCTTCTTCATCGCCTCCTGGTTGTATTCGAGCTCCTCAATGCGGCCGCGCAGCTGCCGAACGTCGGCCTGCACAGCGTCGAGGTGTTGCGCCAACTCAACCAGGCTCTGGTTGGAAATGACCCGCTCGATCCGCGTGACCCGCGCCTCGAGATCGTTCAGCTTCACCTGTGTCGGGTCATCAGGACCCGGCGCAGTGGCGCACCCTGAGACGAGCGCAGCAACCAGCGTGACAGTGTAGAGAGGACGCATCGGTAACCTCATCTTTCCCGCACTACCGTGTCGGAGTCAAATAAACGATCTCGACACGGCGATTCTTGGCCCAGGCGGCTTCGTCGTGGCCGGCGACCGCCGGACGCTCCGCACCATAGCTCACGGTGGAGAGCTGCGTTTCGGTCGCCCCCTGCAACAGCAAAGCGCGTCGCACCGATTGCGCGCGGCGCTCACCGAGGCCGATGTTGTATTCACGGGAGCCGCGGTCGTCCGTGTGACCTTCGAGCCGCACACGTGCCGTCGGATTGTTGGCAAGGTATTTGGCGTGAGCACCCACGATGTCGGTGCCCTCTCCCTTGATCTCACTGCTATCGAAATCGAAATAGATCACGCGCTTGGCTAACAGGCCAGCCTGAGGGCCCGCGGCCTCGTCCTCGCCGTTTTGACCCGCATTGGCGGCGTTGGCGCCACCGGCCCCGGAAGCTTCCGACCCGGCACCCACTTCAGAGCCCTGCGAAGGCGCTGTGGTCTTCGGATGCTTGCTGGCGCACGCAACCACACCGAGGCAAGCCAACAACATGACAAAAAGAATTCTGCGCATACCCTTCTCCAACTTACCGGCCGCGCGCGGCCACATTTTTATTGATGACTGAACGGCCCGAAGGCCGTTACTGACTGAAAGGCCCCCAGGCCGGCTCACGAACCTCGCCCTGCTGCGCCTTGAGGCGCAAACCAGTCAGGCCATCTATGGACACAGTGGCGAGCGCGCCGAGGTTACCCTCACGCTCTGCGTATATGAGCATCGCACCGTTGGGAGCGAAGCTCGGCGACTCGTCGAGGTGGCCGTGCGACAGCACCCGGACAGTGCCACTGGCGAGATCCTGCACCGCGATCCGATAGTTGCCGCTTTCCAAAGTCACCATGGCGAGTTGCGTACCGTCAGGCGACAGACGGGGTCGGGCATTGTAGTTCCCACTGAATGTAATGCGCTTCGGCCGATCGCCCGGGTTCACGCCAATGCGGTAGATCTGCGGGCCTCCAGCGCGATCGGACGTGAAGTAGAGCGAGCGACCGTCGGGAGTCCAGGTCGGCTCGGTATCAACCGCCGGGTCGTCAGTGACGCGTGACAGGCTTTGTGTGCCCAGATCGAGCACATAAATGTCCGGATTGCCATTGCTCCCGCCGAGGGTGAGCGCGAGCTTCTTGCCATCGGGCGACCAGGCGGGCGCGCCATTGATACCGGCCCGGGCCGAAACCTGCCGGCGCTCGCCGGTACGAACCAGTTGCACATACACGGCCGAGCGCTTGCTCTCGAACGAGACGTACGAAAGCCACTGCCCGTCTGGTGACCACGCCGGCGACATGAGCGGGAAGCGCGACTGCAAAATCAACCGCTGATTCTCGCCGTCCGCATCCGCGACAACGAGCTGATAGCTCTGCGAAGGTGGCTGGCCGTCGACGGCCACATAGGCAATCCGAGTGGCAAAAGCGCCGCGGATGCCCAGGATCTTCTCGTAGACGACATCGCTTACCCGATGCGCGGCATTACGCAAAGCGTTCGGCATACCAACAAAGCGCTGGCTCACGACACGCTGCCCGGTCAATGAGTTGACCAGATCGAAATCCACCGCCACCTGGCCGTTCTCGATCGCACTGAGCCGACCAACAACCACATAGTCAGCGCCGGCGTTCTTCCAGTCTGCAGCGACAACCTCGTCCGCCCGAGTCGGCGTCGCCATCGGCAATCTCGACCCCGTCAAGGTACGGAATCGCCCGCTACCCGCCAAGTCGTGTTGCACGACACCGGCGACATCGAGACCCCCGTCTGACGGGACCGCGCGCGCAAAAGGCACGACGGCAATCGGGACCGGATCGGTCACACCGGAGGTGATCTCAATCTTGAGTTGCGCGTGAACGGGCATCGTGGCCGCGGCCAGGACAATGGCGGCAAGCAGGAGGCGTCGTACGGCGCAAATGGCTGTCATCGTCACTCTCATGATCTATAACTCAAACACGACGTTTGTCCAATTGCCAAAAGCGGCCTACGGCCCTTTTGGCTCAGGGATCAAAAGGCGTGACTTTTGCTCCCCTCTACTTAATCAGGCCTGAACGTAATCACCAGGTTGCGCTCAAACAACGACGGATCCGGCGGCGGAGGCAGCGGGGACGCACGATACACGGCTGCCTCTATCGATTCACGCACAGCCTGATCCCCGTTACAGGTCCCGATCCGGACGTTGGTCACCTCACCCCCTGGGACCTGCGTAACGTTCAACACACACTCGATACCCGTTCGCGCCGATGGCGGCTTCAACCACGCGCGTTGGATGCGCGCGGTGATCTGGGACTGCCAGCTCGCCAGCGCACCGCTCGAGCGCGCCTGGTCTTGCCGCAACTCCTGATCCAGGCTGGCCCGCAACTCCGCTTCACGCTGGGCCGCTTCCTGCTGCTCGGCTTGCTTCTTCTTCGCCTCGGCAGCCGCTTGTGCCTTGCGCTCAGCTTCAGCCTTTTCCTGAGCCTGCTTCTGCTGCCGCTCCTCCGCGAGACGCTTTTCTTCCACGCGTTTCTGCTCGGCAGCCTTCTCTTCAGCCAGCGCCGCCTCCTGCTGGCGCTCCTGCTCCAGGCGCTTCTGATCCTCTTCCTGCTGCTTCGCCTTGGCAGCCTGGTCGGCGCGTTCCTGTGCCTCTTTTTGCTCCTGATCGCGTTTCGCCAGCTCCTCGGGCGTCGGCTGGGGCGGTCCCTCCGGCTCAACCTGCGGCTGGGTCTCAGGCGGCGGCTGTGGTTGTGGTTGTGGCGGCGGTGCGGGTGGCGGTTGCGGCTGTGGCGGCTGATTGCCGAGACCGGGCACCGACTTCGCATCCACCACGGTGGCGTCAATGGCCAAGGTGGGTGCAGGCCGCTCCCGCTTGTAGCTCCACCACGCGTACCCGACGGCCACAACCAGGACTCCGTGCAGCAGGACGGATAATACAATCGATGCCCACCGATCGCTGCGCCGTTCCACCGGCCCCGACTGTGCCATCAGGACGGTGCCATCAGTTACGGTGATGTGGGGGTTGCGGCAGGGGATCGGTAATGAAGCCGACCTTCTTGGCGCCTGCCTTCTGCAGAATTACCATCGCCCGGACCACCAGCCCGTACGCCACGGCGTTGTCTGCCTTCACCAGCACAGGCAGGTCGGGATTGCCGCGCAATTCCCGGGCGGTGCGATCGCCGACCACGTCCGGATCGAGCGGCGCCCGCGGGTCACCGCCCTTGTTCAAATACAACCGCCCCTCCTTATCGACCGACAACACGATCGGAATGGCATTTTTGAGCATTTTCGGATCGAGGGGTTCCGCTCCGGCCTTGGGCAGATCAACCTTGATCCCCTGGGTGAGCAGCGGCGCGGTGATCATGAAAATGATCAACAGCACGAGCATGACGTCGATGTAGGGCACGACGTTGATCTCGCCCATGAGCCGCCGGCCTTTTTGCAAACTTGCCATGAGTTGCTCCTAAGAGGCGCTGCCGGCGGACACCACTCCAGTATGGCCCGGGCGCGAGGCGTGCCGCTGCAGGATGGTGGAAAACTCCTCAGTAAAGGCATCGAAACGGATCTCGAGCCGCGCCACCTGGTCGGCGAAGCGGTTGTAGGCGATGACCGCGGGGATCGCCGCGAACAGCCCGAATGCGGTGGTCACCAACGCCTCGGAGATGCCGGGCGCCACCTGCGCCAGCGTCGCCTGCTGCACGTTACCGAGGGAGTAAAAGGCGCTCATGATGCCCCACACCGTTCCGAACAGACCCACGTACGGACTGGTCGAGCCGACCGTGGCCAAGGTGGCGAGGCTCTGCTCGAGGCGGTCGATCTCCTTCAGTTGCGCGACCCGCATGGCGCGCCGCGCGCCTTCCAACATCTGATCCGCGGAGTTGGAGGTCTGTTGGCGCAACCGCGCGAACTCGCGGAAACCGAACTCGAAAATGCTCGCCATGCCCTGCGCTCCGCCGCGCGACTCGATGGCACGATACAACTGCGCCAGATCGCCCCCGGACCAGAACTGGCTCTCGAACTGCTCCGCCTCGCGCCGCGAGCGCCCGATCACGAAGCGCTTGCGGAAAATAATCATCCAGGAATACAGCGACGCCAGCAGCAGCATGGCGATGACAATCTGCACCGGCAGGCTCGCCTGCGCGACCAGAGTTAAGATATTCAGTGGCTCACCCATGCTCAGGATCGCTCCAACGACAGGCCGGTTAGAAGAAAGTCCGGTAATCTTTTCGGTTTCAACGTGCGCGCGTCAACACAAACGACCCGCACATCCGCCTCCACCAGCAGCTTGGTGTCGACCAGGATCCGCTGTGCAAAGCGCAACACCGTCGCACGCTCGAGGCCCGGCTCGCACGTGATGGTCAACTCATCATCCAACCGCGCCGGGCGCCGGTATTCGATGGCAAGTCCCGCCACGGCGAACAGTATTCCCGGCGTCTGCGCCAATTCCTGCTGCGAATGCCCCAGCGATCGCAGCCATTCGCTGCGCGCTCGCTCGAGAAAGCGTAGATAGTTCGCATAGTAAACGATGCCGCCGCCGTCCGTGTCCTCCCAGTAGACGCGGGCGGCCCAGGTGAACACGCTCACCGATCCTCGTCCTCGAACAGCTGCAGGGTCGCGGACACGCGCTCCGCGGGTTGGATTCCGAAGTGCAGGTAGGTTGCGCGCGTCACCATGCGCCCGCGTGCCGTGCGGACGATGAACCCTTGCTGGATGAGGAACGGCTCCACGACGTCCTCCAGTGTGCCCCGCTCTTCCCCCACCGCCGCGGCGATACTATCGATTCCAACCGGGCCGCCGTCGAAGCGCTCGATGATAGTAGTGAGAAACTTACGATCGAGCGTATCGAAGCCCAGCGGGTCGACCTCGAGCAGATCGAGCGCCGCATCCGCAATACGCTCGTCAATCTTTCCATCGGCTTTCACCTGCGCGTAGTCGCGCACGCGACGCAACAGCCGGTTGGTGATTCGGGGCGTGCCGCGTGAACGCTGCGCGATCCGGCGGGCGCCGCCGTCGTCAATGGGAACATTCAGGATCCGTGCCGAGCGCTTCACAATCAGCTCGAGATCGGACACGTTATAAAACTCGAGCCGCTGCACGATGCCAAAGCGGTCGCGCAGCGGCGAGGTCAGAAGCCCGGCGCGCGTGGTGGCGCCGATGAGAGTAAACGGTGGCAGGTCGATCTTGATGGAGCGTGCCGCGGGACCTTCGCCGATCATGATGTCCAGCTGGTAGTCCTCCATGGCCGGATAGAGAACCTCCTCCACCACGGGCGAGAGCCGGTGAATCTCGTCAATGAACAACACATCGCGCGGCTGCAGGTTGGTCAGTATGGCCGCCAGATCCGCCGGGCGCTCCAGCACCGGACCTGAGGTCTGACGCAAGCTCACCCCCAGCTCGGCGGCCAGGATGTTGGCGAGAGTGGTCTTGCCCAGGCCCGGCGGCCCGAAGACCAGCACGTGATCCAGGGCCTCACCGCGCTGACGGGCGGCGGTCACGAAAATCTCCAGCTGTGCCTTTACAGCGGCCTGACCAATGTATTCGTCGAGGCGGCCCGGGCGGATGGCCCGCTCGACTGCCTCGTCCTCACCGCCTGCGGCACCACTGATGATTCGTTGCGCTTCCAAAAAAAATCCTATGGGTGGCCGTCAATCCCGACCCGCGCTCTGTAGCGCGCGCCGGATGAGCTCTTCTGTCGAGTGTGTACCGGGACCCACTGCCTTCAGCAAGCGAGTCGCCTCCGCCGGCCGGTAGCCGAGGGCCACCAGCGCACCATGAGCTTCGGACTCCGGGCTGGCGCCAACCGCCACCGGCGTGAGGCCCATGCCGGAAGGCACCTCGGGGTCCTTCAGGCGGTCACGCATCTCGACGACCAGCCGTTCGGCGGTCTTACGTCCGATCCCGGGTACTTTGGTCAGCGCGGTGATGTCTTCGTTCATCACACAACGCGCAAAGGCTTCGACGCTGATACCCGACAGCAACGCCAGCGCAATCTTCGGTCCCACGCCGGAGACCTTGATCAAACTTCGAAACAGGCGCCGCTCGGCCTCGGTCCCGAAACCATACAGCACGTGCGCATCCTCGCGGACCACGAGGTGCGTCAGCAGACTCACTTCCTCGCCAACGGCGGGAAGATGGAAGAACGTCGACATCGGTGCCTCGAGCTCGTAGCCGAGACCTCCCACATCGACCATGAGCTGCGGCGGCGTCTTGGAGGTGATGCGACCACGGACCGATCCAATCATTCGTCACGAACCCGTCAAGGCGTGCAACCGCCGGGAGTGAGCGTGGCACACCGCCACCGCAAGAGCGTCCGATGCATCGGGACCGACTCGCTCCTGGAGCCGCAGTAATGTCATGATCATGTGGGCCACCTGCGATTTTTCGGCCGCGCCCGATCCCACCAGTGCCAGTTTGATCGCGCGCGGCGCGTATTCAAACACCGGCAGCCCCTTCGGCACCGCGCACAAAGCGGCCCCGCGCGCCTGCCCGAGCTTCAATGCGCTTTCGACGTTGCGGTTGACGAAAACACGCTCCACCGCCACTTCCGCGGGCCGATGCTCTTCAATGAGCCCCTGTAATCCGTCGAAGATCAGGCGCAGCCGCTCTGCCATGAGCGCGCCACCGACATTCAAGCACCCGTGCGCGATGTGTACGTAGTCCGCTCCGCGGCACTCGATAATGCCAAAACCCGTACGTCGGGATCCGGGGTCGACTCCGAGAATGCGGACCTTCGCTGCGGGCTTCGCGACCGAGCGAGCGGCCGCTACAACAGCACCGTCGGCGACTCCCGCGCCGCGAGTCGAGTTAGCGACATTCGCAGCATATGCGGCCGGATCAAAGGCGCGCCAGGACTTCGTCCGATATCTCGACATTCGAATAAACGTCCGTCACGTCGTCCAGGTCTTCCAGGGCTTCCAGTAAATTCACCATCAGCTCTCCGGCAGTCCCGGACATCGGCGTGGCGATGGAGGCGCGTTCGGTCACCTCCGCTGTGGCTGGCACGAAACCGCTATCGGTGAGGATCGCTCGCACCGTCTCGAACTCAACCGGATCCGCAAGCACCTCGATGGAGCTGTCCGCGTTCGGAACGACATCCTCCGCCCCAGCTTCCAGCGCAACCTGCATCAACCGACCTTCATCCGTCCCGGGCGGAAACGTCATGAGACCGACCTTGTGGAACAGGTAGCTCACCGACCCTTGCGCACCGAGGTTGCCCCCATACTTCGTAAACGTCTCACGTACCTCGGATCCCGTACGGCCACGGTTGTCGGTCACCGAATCCACTAGGACCGCCGCGCCGCCGGGACCGTACCCCTCATAGCGCACCGCTTCGAATAAGCCGCCCACCGCGGGCACCGGTCCTTTTTCTCTTCCCCTCACCCGTGTCGCCCTACGGCGCTGGATGCTAGCCCACTTACTGTGACCTGCCATGAGTGTCGGAGCCCTGGCTCCATAGGGGACTTTGTCCGGGACGAAGCTAAGCTTCGGCGCCGCTTGGGAAAACAGGCAGGTATGATAGCCGTAAACCCGCGCCGGCGACATGCCGCCAAGCCCGCGCCAGGAGCCCGAAGAGCCGTAGCCTGTGGAGACCATTCAACTTTCCCCGCCTGCAATCCGCGACGCGATAACCAAAGCGCGCCTCGCCATCGAGCAGGTCAGGCCGCAGGCGCACGCCGACCTGGCACTAGGAGCGGAAGCGGCCGAGGTAATGGGCGGGCTCACGGAAGATATCGCGCTTGCTACGGCGGTTCTGATCCGGCCCGTGATGCGTCATGAAGACCTGGGAACTGAGGTACTGAGCGACCTGGTCGGGCGACCGGCTACGGACACCGCACTCGGATTGCTGCGACTGGGTGATCTCGGACTACCGCGCGACTGGTCTCCAGCCCGAGGACTGGATGCCCGCCAGGCAGAGACCCTCCGCAAGATGCTGCTTGCCGTCGTCAGCGACCCGCGCCTCGTGCTCGCACGTCTGGCGGAACAGCTCGTAGCCCTGCGGCATGCTCGCGAAATCTCTCCAGAGGAACGGGAGCGTCGCGCGGTGGAAGCCCGTGCGATCCTCGCGCCCCTGGCCAATCGACTCGGAGTCTGGCAGCTCAAGTGGGAGCTGGAGGATTTGGCATTTCGCTACCTCGAGCCCGAGGACTACCGGCGAATCGCAGCGGAGCTGAACGAGCGCAGAGCCGATCGCGAGCGCTACATCGAAGCGCTCTGCGCAATGTTGCGGGCGGAGCTGGAGAAGGCCGGCATTCACGCGGACGTCTACGGCCGACCGAAGCACATGTACAGCATCTACAGGAAGATGACGCGCAAGCATCTGGCCTTCGAGCAGTTGTTCGACGTGCGCGCGGTCCGCGTGATCGTCGCCTCGATCCCTGACTGTTATGCCGCGCTGGGTGTGGTCCACGGACTGTGGCCGTATATCCAAGGCGAATTCGACGACTACATCGCCACCCCCAAAGGCAACTTCTACCGCTCCATCCACACGGCCGTCATGGGTCCGCAGGGCAAGAGCGTGGAGGTTCAGATCCGCACCCGGGAGATGCACGAGCACGCCGAGCTGGGCGTGGCCGCGCACTGGACCTACAAGGAAGGCGGCGCACGCGATGCGCAGTACCAGCGCAAAATCGAATGGGTACGGCGACTGCTGGAGCCGCACGAGACGACGGCGACGGACACTGACTCGGAGCGGGACTTTCTCGAGCGTGTTCGTTCGGAGCTCTTCGAGGATCGCGTCTACGCACTGACACCCAAAGGCGAGGTCATCGACCTGCCGCGTGGTGCCACGCCTCTGGATTTCGCCTACATCGTACACACCTCGCTTGGGCACCGCTGCCGCGGAGCCAAGGTAAACGGGCGCATCGTGCCGCTCACCTACACCCTCGCCAACGGCGAGATCGTGGAGATCATTACCGGCAAACAAGAGGCTCCAAGTCGTGACTGGATGGCTCCCGAACAGGGCTATCTGTCCTCCGCACGCAACCGCGCGAAAGTCCGCGCCTGGTTCCGTAAACAGGATGTGGGTGACAACCGCACCGCCGGCCGCACCATCGCCGACCGCGAGTTACCGCGGATCGGCTTCAAGCCGGAGCAATTCTCGGCACTGGTACAAGAGCTCGGTGCCCGCGACGCCGACCATCTGTACCAGCTTCTCGGTGAAGGTGAGATCACGGTGACTCAACTTCTCCAGGCGGCGGCCAGACTACTGGGCGCTCCGGTAGAGCCGCGCAGACATGCATCGATCGCGCGCCCGCCGCATGCGAGTACTCGTCGAGTGCATTCCGGCAGCCGACGAGGCGGCTCCCCTGTTGAAATCGAAGGTGTTGGAGATCTTCCCGTCACCCTCGCCCGCTGTTGCGCTCCACTGCGGCCGCAGCCGATTGCCGGCTATGTGACTGTCGGCCGCGGCGTGACCATCCATCGCAGCGACTGCCCGAGCCTGATCCGCATGCGCGCCACGAAACCCGACCGCGTGTTGAATGTCGAGTGGTCGAACACCGGCTCCGGGAATCCCGCCATCGAGCTGTCGGTCAGTGCATACGACCGCCCCGGCCTGGTCCGGGACATCACCGACGTTTTGGCCTACGAACGTCTCAGTATCGAAGCCATGACCACGACCACGGACCGGTCGACGGGTACGGCGCACGCCCGGGTCAGCGTTTCCGTTGGTGACCTCGAGCAACTTAACCGTGTGCTGAAACGCCTTACAACCGTCCCGAATGTGATCCATGCACGGCGCGTACGTTAAAGGCGCATAATATGTGACTTGGAACTGCGCTCGCACAGCCCTGTCGCTGTATTAAGACATGGAGTCAAGGGAAGGCCCCCCAGGATGGGGCTCATGGGTTTATGCGCGTCCTCGTCGTCGATCACGATTCAGATCTCCTCACAGCGATCACTCAGCTGCTGGGGGAGTATTTCACCATCGACGCAGTCACCAACAAGGCCGACTGCCTGGATCTGGTGCGCGTCAATCACTTCGACGTCATTGTCGCCGGCGAACGGCTTCAGGACGGCTCGGGGCTCGAGCTGTTGGGACAGCTGCAGCGCCACCGCCCCGACGTGCTGCGGATCTTCGCGATCGAGCGCGAGCGGCTGAAGCTGCTCAAAGGACGACTGGGACCTTTCGGCCTGTTCCGCACCCTGAGCTATCCCATCGAGCCGCGCCAGCTTCTAGCAGCCCTGTCGGCGGCCGCCGGCGTCGATGAGGAACTGGTGGAGGCGATCGAGGCGCAAGCGCCTGCCGCACCCCCGGCGGTCGTCCCCCTGCCGGAGCGGCCGACCGTCAGAGCCGTACGCGACCTTGCGCCAACGCCGACGCCAGCTCCAGCGGCACCGCCCAACACCAACATCGCTGCCGTCCTCGCAAACCGGCGCCGCCGCCCATTGCGCCAGCCGACACCGCAAGCCCTGGCGATCGGCTCCCGACTTGCCGCCGCCTCCAAAGCGCGGGCCTCGCAACCGCCACCGCTGGAATCGAGCGCTAAGCGAAGCGCGTTCGTCGTCGGCGCGGGCGTAGTGCTGGTGGTCGGCGCGATGGCCGTGGCGCTGCGCATTTTCTATCCCAGTGACCACTCAACATTCAGTACGGCGAGCCTGACACCGCAAACCCAACCCTATCCGCCTGAAGTCTTGAAACTCGTCGCCGATACCGGCACAGCCTTGAAACGCGATGACTTCAAAACCGCTCGCACGGACATCGCAGCGTTGCAGCAGATCGCGCCTACCCATCCGCAGCTGCCCCTCCTCGAGAAGCAGTTGCAACAGGAAGCGAAGAAAGCCGGCGTCTCGCCTTCGATATGGCGCCGGGTCCCTCGACATCAGTCCACGCCAAAGGCAACCGAAAGCGCCTCCCCTGCTACGGCACGACCCGCAGTGGCGACCTTCGGCGGCACGACGGTGGAGGATTCCCGCTCCGCCGGCACCGAGCAGCCGCGGGTCCTCGAGCGCGTCGAAGCCGAATATCCTGCGTCTGCGGCAAAGAATGGAATCGAGGGAGCCGTCGATCTGGATTTTCGGGTTTCCGCGCAGGGCGACGTGCGTGACATAACCGTCCTTCACTCCGAGCCCGTGAATATCTTCAATCGCGCTGCCATCGCGGCCGTGCGCCAGTGGAAGTATCAACCCAAGACTGTGAACGGCGTCCCTACGGATGCGCGCATGCAGACACGCGTCACGTTCAAGCTCGACTCGAACATCAATAACATCAATAAGGTGATTAAGTAGTGTCGCGCCGTGCCGACGTGCTTCAGTTGACGCCGTTCGCAGATTTGCACGTGACGGTCACACGAGGCGCGTCCACAAAGTAACCTTCGGTTGCATGGGACGAGCTGACGATGCGCACGCGGCGCGCGATGACGCGGCGGGCGCCACGACCACGAGCAAACCAACATCGGATCGGGATCGGCCAGTCGCCAGCCCTGCGGAATCTTGCCGTATCTTCGGAACCGTGCAGATCACCGACGAGCTGGCCGCTGCGGCCGTACCCGGTACGACGCTCCTCGTCTACGCAACCGACACCGCCACCCCCGGACCCCCTCTGGCAGTGCTGCGACTACGGGTAGACCGCTGGCCGATGTCGTTCATTCTCGACGACGCCGACGCAATGATTCCGGGACGAAATCTTTCGGGATCGACAAACATCCAGCTCGAGGCACGCGTCTCGCCGAGCGGCGAAGCCTTGCCTCAAGCCGGTGACCTCGTCGGTCATCTGCGCGATGTCGATCCACACGCGACATATGTCGTGCACATCTGGATCGACCGCAGATTTAAGGATTAGGGTCAGCGATTCAGAGAATCGATCGCCCGCTTGTCGGCAGCCAGCGCGGCCTCGTGGATCGCTTCGGACAGCGTCGGGTGAGCATGGATCGTGCGCTGCAGATCTTCGGTGCTCGCCGAATACTCCATTGCCAACACCGCTTCGGCAATGAGCTCGCCCGCCATCGGACCGATGACGTGCACGCCGAGAATCTCGTCGTCATCCTTGGAGGCGATAATCTTTGCGAAGCCCTGCGCCTGCTCCATGGCGCGCGCCCGTCCGCTCGCCATGAAGGGGAAGACACCCACTTTGTAGGCCTTACCCTGCGCCTTCACCTGCTCCTCGGTGAGACCAACCCAAGCAATCTCCGGCGCGGTGTACACCACTGACGGGACGGTCTTGTAGTTAACCTCGGCGAAGCGGCCTGCGATCAGGTCGGCCACCATCACGCCCTCTTCCTTGCCTTTGTGCGCCAGCATCGGCCCGCGCACGCAATCACCCACCGCCCAGATGCCCTCGGCACCTGTCCGGCACTCATGATCGACCTTGATGAAGCCGCGCTCGTCGAGCTGGACACCCGTCTCGGGACCCAACAGGTCCTTGGTGTAGGGGCGCCGGCCAATGGCAACGACCAACCGGTCGACAGTGAGCTTCTGCTCGCCCTTCGCATCCGTATAGGTCACTTCCACCGCATCACCCGACACCGTGGCACCGGTCACCTTGGCGCCGAGCCGCATATCCATTCCTAACTTCTTGAAGTGCCGCAGGGCTTCCTTCGCCAATTGCTGGTCCGCCACGGAGAGAAAGTCAGGCAGCGCCTCCAGCATGACAACCTCGCTGCCGAGACGACGCCAGACGCTTCCCAGCTCCAGACCGATAACGCCCGCGCCAATCACGCCCAGACGCTTCGGCACCGAGGGAAACTCCAGAGCTCCCCAGGAATCCACAATCTGCGGCGTCTTGAACGGAGCCGAACGCAGCTCGATCGGAGCGGACCCGGAGGCAAGAATGATGTTCTTTGCAGTGAGCTCGCGGCGCGTGCCGTCAGCAGCGGTGAACTCCACCCGGTGGCCCGACAGCAACTTCCCGTGACCCTGCAACGGAGTCACGCCAGCGCCCTTGAACAGGGCCAGGATGCCCTGGGTCATGGTCTTGACGATACCCGCCCTGCGCTTCTGCATCTGGCCGACGTCCATGGTGACGTCCGGCGCCTTGATGCCGTGAGCGGCGAATTCCTCATGCGCGCGATGATAAAGCTCGGTCGACTCCAACAGCGCCTTGGAAGGAATACAACCGGCATTGAGGCAGGTACCGCCGAAGGCGCGGCTGCCGTCGTGATTGACCCACTCGTCGATGCAGGCGACCTTCAGCTTGTTTTGCGCGGCGCGGATGCCGGCCGGATAACCGGCAGGACCGCCGCCGATGACAATGACATCGAAAGAGTCGGACATGGGGGCTCCAGAGAGGGTTACTTTTCTTGATATGGGGGCGAGTCGGCGTTGCGACTAGAGCGCAGCCGGCAAAAGCCGCGCCTTTTGTCCGGGGCGCGCAGCCGGCGGCAACGGAGGCCCGAAAAAGCGC
>Ga0134126_10002351_pt1 | contig 23884 bp, 16 predicted proteins | sample KB31752_FD_96881 | JGI IMG/M metagenome (GOLD analysis project Ga0134126, IMG submission 96881) | Terrestrial soil microbial communities with excess Nitrogen fertilizer from Kellogg Biological Station, Michigan, USA - KB3-175-2 | ecosystem: Environmental > Terrestrial > Soil > Unclassified ... | reverse complement strand
TCGCCATTGAACGGTCTATGGACGCACACGAAGGGCGGCTTCTACCATGATGGACGTTTCTCAACACTGCTGGACGTTGTAAATCACTATGACAGCTGCAAGAACCTCGGACTGGCCAGTCAGGAGAAAAGCGATCTGGTTGAGTACTTGAAGTCATTGCCTAACAACACTAAGCATGGAGACCGCGATTAAGCCGAAGAAGCGGCTTGCGAAGGTGAGGAGCGGAGGTTCGCTCCTCATTGTATTCTTGCCACCAAAGATCCGATCCCAGGCAACTTACATTTAAGATATCCCATTCTCGTTCAAGCCTGGGCGCAAAGAGCGCGATCCATCGCATTCCTCCGTGGACCTCGAAATTACCCATTTAGTGAGCCTTATCCAAGAGTCAGGGGCTTACGCATGGGAAACGAGAATCTGTGCCAGCATTTGGAAGGGTTGGGATTCTTTATCTAGATCAATGATGAGGGGCGGTGACAGGGCAGCGTTCTAACCAACTGAACTACGTCCCCAGCTTGTTTTCAGCGGGTTAGTGGGAAACCCGCATCTTTACTGCACTTCCCTGATGTCAACTGTTTCGCCTGTTTCAACCGTTTCCACCCTATATATCCAAAATTCGAGGGGAAACGGACACCATGGACACCATAGACCCCATGCGAAAACGTGACCAGAGCATCTGTCCCTGCTCTGTGAATTAAATTGTAACAGAGGAATCCGAAAGTTTGGCAGTCCGTGATTCGTGGGACACTGAACCGTGCCTGATTTACCAGTGAATAGTTTTCACCACTTTTTCACCACTAACGCGAGCTTGGTTGCCTGAAAAGGGCGGATGAAAACATCGCCACTATAAGCCGGGATCGACTGCAGGGGAATACCTGCCAAAGAGGAACTTTTCAAGGACGATCTTGCTTTTAATTTGGAATTTGTCTTAATTATCAAGCCATGAAGCCGATTATTGGCTGGACAATGCTGTCGCGAGATGAAATGCGCCAAGCCGAGCGCCTGGCAAGCGGCGAGCAGGACACACGGGATGAGATTGGCTTCCTGCTTATTCATCAAGGCTTCGCCGACCGTTTCTTTCCTGGTACATCAGTGCTGCACACACGTGTTCGGTACGCGCTGTTCGTGCCGTGGCTGTTCCAACACGCGGCGGCCAACAAGCCACGAGGAAGTGATCTTGATGCCGCAATTCGACGTGAATTGATCCAGCTTGCGATCCGACTAAAAAAAGGAGAACGATACGACGTTATTGGTGGAGATAAGCTTGGGCAATTGACCTCACAGCCGCCAGACCGCGTTTATTGGACGGCATTGCGCCAGTGGGGTCTGTTACTGCCATCCGTTGGTTCCCGGTCGGAGGCGCTTCGACGCCTGCAGGCGTCTGTTCGTGCGATGCCGCTCGATGACGATGGCAGCCGGCTAGATGACGATTCAACTGAAGTATTCAGCAACCTGCCGAAGCCGCCTGACGAATGGAGCGATCCTGATGCGAAGCTCGACTTCGAGATGAATCTGAAGGAGCAGGATTTTCTGCGCCGGAAGCTAAGCTTGCTGACGCGTCCAAGAGAAACCGCGTCCGCACTCCTCGCGCGACTCGTTGAAGGCCGCGATTATTACACGGGAACCACGCCCGGCCTGCCCCAGGCACTCGACGCACGGGCGGATGCGACGGACAAGCAAGCACTCGACATTGCCCGGGACGCGGCAGATCTAGCAGCCATCGGCCGAGCGGTCTACGGCGCTCTTGTTGAGCATCTTCGGGCGGAGGACGGCGGCCTAGATGAAAAGACGTTCCAGATGCAATTGCGCTCGCATTTTGACGCTTACGGAGAGGCTGCTGCACGGTGCGATCTTGTTGGCTTGACAACGTTCATACCCGGTATTCCCGGGTACGTGATGGAAGTGCTTCGCAATACGCAGGAATATGTTCGCGAAGGAAAACCGGAGAAGTTTTTGCAGTTGCGCGGCTGCTACCAGTATTCGGAGGTGATGCGAAAGACAAGTAGCCGCGCGCGCCTGCCAGGCACGATCAGGTCGGTACAGAGGCGCGCTGAGTGGGACCCCGGACGACACAACACCGACCCGCTCCACTACCGGTGGCGTATCGTCCGCACCATGTTGAACGACCTGAGTGGCCGACCATGAGCAAGGAAGGCTGGCCGAAATTCTCTTTTACGGAATTGCTCAAACCGCCAGAGGGCTGGCGCACGGACCATGCGATTTTGTGCACGTATTCGGCCGATCTCTTGGTTATTGTCACATCGCTTTTGGCTCTGAGCGGCTGTGACCTCGAAAGCCGCCGGACGGGAAGCCGTGTCGAGCTTGTCCGGGCTATTGAGTCGCTCCGGGGCCGCGTCCGCATTGTGGCGCAGGCGGGCAGGGTCGCTATCCCTGCCGCCCCTGTGGCGATCCTGAAACTGCTGGACAAGTTTCTTTTGACGGTTCCTGCAGACGAGACGACAAGTTCTTTCCATCCTAAAGCGGCACTGTTGCGTTTTCATAAGACAGACGATCCAGACGATCACCAATGGCGCATTTGGTTCGGCAGCCGAAATCTTACCCGCGCTTTGAATTGGGAAGCAGGATTGGTGCTCGTCAGCCGGCCGGATGGGAAGGGGCAAGTTGTCGAGGGTCTCGCAGCCGTAGCGGCGGCGCTGGCTGCCCGCGCAAAGCTGAACGGCCTCACGTCGAGGCGTGTCAGAGCAGAACTAGCGAAACTGACCTGGGAGTGTCCTGCCGGATGTGAAGTAAGGCGTGTAAGACTTCTGGGACCTGGTCTGGAACAAGGGTTTCCTGAACCTCCGACTGATACTGAGCGCATGTTCGTGGTCAGTCCCTTTTTGGATGCGGAGACAGTGCGTAAAGCCGGACGATGGGGAGGACCAAAAACGCGCCGAATCCTGGTATCGATCGATCCGGAGTTTCAGCGGCTGGTGCGTGAAGACGGCCAGGTATTTAACGGATTTCAGAACCTTTGCCGACAACCGCTCCCCGATTTACCAGAGGAATCCGCTTTCAACATCGAAGAACAGAACAGCGCTGTGGTCGAGGCAACTGAGGCCGAAGAAGCCTCGCCGCAGGGTCTGCATGCCAAGCTGATGTTTGCCGCGAAAGGCAAGCGCAGACAGCTCTGGATAGGAAGCGCTAATGCAACGGATCGCGGATGGGGTGGCCGCAATTTTGAGATCGTAGCGGAACTCGCCGTCAACCAGGAAGTCGCAGACGGAATCGAGGCATTCGTTGACACATGCGAACGCTATACCCCCATTGTCGTAGAAGCTAAGGAAGACGAAGTTGAACAGGCTCTGGAGAAAGCCCGGAAAGCATTGAGCGGGCGATGGTCCTTACGTCAGATCATAGTTGACGGCGCGCTTCAGATCGTCGCTTCAACGCCGCCGCCGATTGCTGATCCGGGCATTGCAGTCGAGGTGGCGGCAATGGGCGGGGCTTGGAAACTATGGCCATCGGGTACGGATCGCATTGCGGCCGGAACGGTGAGGGAATGGGAAAGAACGGATTTCGTCCAAATCCGCGTCAGGCTTGGTGAAATTGTCTGTGCCTGGCTGCAAATCGCACCCTGCGATCCTCCGCCCGATGAGAAGCGGGACCACGGCCTTATTGCTCAGTACCTTGATCCACACACATTCCTGTTATGGCTGCGCAGTCTGCTGGCGGATAGTAACGTTGAGGCGGCAGGAGGCGATTGGGATGCCGATAGGGATCAATCGCCAGGTGCACTGCCGAATGGTTCTCACGCGCTCGACCTCGGGTCTATCCCAACTGTCGAGGAAATCTTGCGCGCATGGGCACGCGATGCCGGAGCCTTCAGGATTGCAAACCAAAAGGTTAAGACTTACCTCTCCGAGCTCGAACGCCGCGCCGCTGAAACCGAAGCCCCTTCCGATACAGGCGACCTCTTGCGGATGTTCCGAAAAACGTGGGAAACGCTGGCGGGAGAGCTGCAATGACCAGCCGCCGGATCAGCGCTCCGAAGGGCTTTCAGCTCGCCACGGTACAGGCGGCTCTGCAGAAACTCACTTCTGATGATGGCGCCCGCCGGTTCCTCGTGGCCGATGAAGTGGGGCTCGGGAAAACTGTTGTTGCCCGGACGATCATTCAAGAAATGATGAAGCGCCGGCGCACTCCGCTTGTCGTTTTTTACGTATCGAGCAACCTCAACATCGCGCACCAGAATCGCGCGAAGCTTCTTGAACTGCTACCGACCGATGAAGAACAAGACGCCGCATGTGCGGGAGCGGACCGCCTTACGCTTGCCGCTAATCCCAAGAACCGTCCGGTTCATGACAAGTTTCACCTTTACACGCTCACGCCGGATACATCTGTTCCGATGTATCGGCGCCGCGGCGGCTTTGGCAGGCTCGAAGAACGGGCGTTGATTTTTCGGCTCCTCAAGGGTCGCTTTCCGACACTCGATAATTCATGGTTCTCGGCGAAGTGCAGGGGAAACCAGGCGCGCGAAGCCAGCTGGACCGCAGCGCTGGCTAAACACGAAGACTTAAAAAATGTTCGTGACCTGCAGGATCGCTTTCTCGAAGCCTTGACCGAAGACAAACATCTCAATTTGACGACCGTAGATGCCACATGCATTTTGCAGGCGGCGGAACAAAAGCGCCCGTCACAGTTCATGGGCAGCCTGCGAACAGCACTCGCGATGGCAATTCTTCGCGAAGTCAGGCCGCACATCGTCATCTTCGATGAATTTCAGAAATTTAGAGAGATGCTGATAGACCGTCCGAACGAGTTGCCTGACCCAGTCACGTCGGCTCTGAGGGGAGGGGGCAGCAACAGTCACGGCGTTCTCCTGCTTTCGGCGACCCCATATCGCTTGTACTCAACAAGACAAGAGGAGGCCACAGGAGCATCGCATCATCAGGATTTTTTTGAGCTCATAAGTTTTCTGTTCGGACCCGGAAGCAGACAGCCGAAGGAAATTGAGCGGGCGTTCCTCGACTTCGGCGGCATGATGCTGGCCAAGGAAACGCCTGATTTGAAAGTGCTCGGGGACCTGCGCGCTGAAATTCAACGGCGTCTTCGAGGTGTCATGAGCCGAACCGAGCGCCCAAACAACCTACGATCATCGTCCGACGGCAACCATCCCTCGTCGGAAATTCGGCTGGAAGATATACGGATTTTCCGAAATTGGGTTAGTCGATTACAGAACGGGCAGAAAGCAGATCGGGGCAAAGTCGATCTCGTCAGTTTCGCTGTGCCGTACTGGGTCTCAGTTCCGCTGCCCATACAGATGCTGGGCAGCGGGTATGTGGCGTGGCGGCGCGCGGACAAGCGGCGCAGACGGCGGGACGAGCCCATATTCCGAAGGAAACAGCGAGATCGCCTGGATGCGCCGAAGTCGTGGCCGCATCCCCAGCTTCGCACGTTGAACGACATCGCACCGCCATCACGGCTCACACTGCCCTGGATCGCCCCCTCAATGCCTTGGTGGGATTTGCAGGGACCGTGGTCTGCGCCTGGAGCGAACGCAGGTAAGATGTTAATCTTCACACGATTCAAGGCGGTTCCGCCTGCTTTAGCCAGCCTATTGAGTTTCAACCTCGAAGCCTCTTTTGCAAGCCGCCTCCGTCGAAATTACCGCCGGGCCGGCGAGGCCCAGCCGCTGCAATTCAAGGAAGAACGGCCGACCTTGCCGGCCTTGTTCTTCCCATCGCCTACGCTAATAGCATTCACTGATCCACGGCGTGATCGACCGACTGGTCTTGCAGAAGTACGCAATTCAATGCGACGGCAGGTTGGCCAGCTACTCAGGGATAGGCTCGGCATCGAGATAAAGAAGAGCGGCGGCCGACGGCCGCTTTGGAAGCTTTTGCCCGCTCTCGAGATTGCGCGCGAATCGCGAATGCCAGAGAGCGATTTCCCCACATGGCACGAGTTGAAAGGATATTGGCAGAATGCCGCATCGCGACAGACGGAAGCCATGCGCGGCGTTCTGTCCCAGTGGAGCGAAGCAGCAGAGAGCGGCCTAGGGGCCGTCACGCAGAGTGAAGTGGCTGCCCTCGCCGAATTCGCGTTGTCCGGCCCTGGCGTGGTGCTTGGCAGGTCCCTCTATCGGTTTGACCCGGAATGCATTTCGAATGCGAAGTACGGACAACTTCTCGAAGCCAGTTGGAACGGGCTGCGTTTATATCTGAACCGCTCTCTTTTCCAGGCCGCGCTTACGCGTCGTGGACAACGATATACACACGCAATCCCGGAAGCTGTCGTCGCCGGAAACCTAGAATCCGTTCTTGATGAGCATCTTTGGATTGTGAGCAGGCTCGACGCCGATGCCGTTACCCGTTTCACGCGCGAATTGGTGAAGACGTTGGGGCTGCATGAGGGACGGCATCGTGTTCACGAACCAGGGGTCGATGATGATCGTTTCCAGCTTCGCTGCCATGCGGCGATGCCCTTTGCCGATGCAAAGATTGAGAACCCCGCCGGCGGCGAAGACCGCCTGAGGACTGATGACATGCGCCGGGCCTTTAATACGCCCTTCTGGCCACACGTGCTGACGACAACTTCCCTCGGTCAAGAAGGGTTGGATTTTCACGTCTGGTGCCGGCAGCTTCTGCATTGGGATCTATGTCCAAGCCCTCTGGATCTAGAGCAGCGCGAAGGTCGTATTCAGCGTTTCGGCGGATTGTCTGTACGCACAGCGCTCGCGAAACAATTCCGTGATCACGCCCTATGCAATGGAGACGCGCAAACAAGTCCTTGGGTGTTGCTGGGTGAACAGGCCGCTCAGCAATTTGAGGCCGATGCGTCAGGTCTGAGCCCTTGGTGGTCGTGTCCCGGTGAGAGAATCGATCGCGTCTTCGTTGTGATGCCGCAATCGCGTCAGACGATTAAGTTCGATCAATTGAGCCGGCTTCGCTGGCTGTACCGGCTGGCTCTCGGTCAACCGCATCAACAAGACTTTATTGAGACAGTGTCGCAGCTCCCCGAAGACGGGAGGCACAAATTTGCTTTGTGCCTATCGGCATGGAACGATGAGCGCGAGGTTACAAGCACCGACATCGAAACTGCGAGAGCAATGAGTACGTCCGAATAAAGCAATTCGTCTCAGATAGAGTCCCCACTTCTTCATCGGGTTGGCGAATCTGAATCTCTGCCATGATTTTAAGGAACTATGCCCCTCGAAGCGAAGCAAAGCCGACATGAACTCTGATCTGTGTATCCTTACGTTACGAAGATGAAAGGCAAGATCACCTTTCGAGATCGAAAATTCTTCTTGATTGAGGAAAGCGGTGATGAGCACGTCTTACCGTTTCAGCCAATTGAGAAAATCGCCAACGTGTCTCATGACGACGATTCGCTGCGGTTGATCGCATTCTCTGATTTTCGGGTGCAAAACCTTGAGTCACTCGCTGGATTCCTCAAGTCACAAGTCCAGCCCGATTTAATCCTCTACGGTGGGGACGACGTCAGACGATTTCATGAAACCGGGGCAAATTTCTTCGAGAGATTGGCTGAAATCTCGAGGTATGGGATATGCGCTGTCGCCGGGAATGACGATCCTCCGGATGTGAGAACCCTGATTACCGGCCGACACGTGAACGCGGTACATTCTTGCCCTTTGGTTTTGGGCCCCTTCGCGATTGTTGGAATTGAAGGTGCGCCACAGTTTCCGATGAAGGATGGGTTCGACAAGAGTTACAACAAGGGATACATGCTTTACCCAGAGCCCATTCTCAACTGGCACTTGGGACACTGGAAGAAGGGCGCGTTACAGGGAAAGCAATTGATTGTCTTGTCGCACACGCCGCCTTATGGCGTTTTGGATTTCGCGCTTCGCTTCGGGCGGAGACACATCGGGAGTCGCCCGCTGCGCGAATTCCTTGAATCGAACTCCAACGTGCTCCTATGCGTATCAGGCCATGTACACAGCCAGGGAGCACGTTCGGAAAAATTTGGTAAGACCCTGGTGGTTAATGCAGCCTCCCACGACGGGCCGGGTGAGCCGGGGAGGGTTGCAATAATCGAGATCACCAAAGGGGTCGTGACCTCTCTCAAGTGGCACGAAACATCCTAAAGAAGAAATCGCCTACCTGGTGCGCTGAACGGCTGGCACATCGGCGGTATGTGCGGAGGCCAGGTATTTGTCGGTCGTACTGTGAAAACCACATTCGTTTGGAGCCAGTCGATTTCTAAACCCGCTTAGTATCAAAGACTGAGGCGGTCGAACTGACGGGCGGACTTCATGGAGATCGCGAAACTCCCAGGACATCGCATGGGATAGGCTTGTGCCCAACCTTACTGTTAAGACTTGGCAACTTATCGGAAACCACTTCTCCCGGCCAAAATAGAGGGCTTTACACGGACTCGAAGGTGGGAACCGAAGGAGCTGTTGGACAGTCGAGAAGGCCCTGAGCACGACGAAACATCGCATGACATTCAAATGCCAATGCCAAGACTCAAATCGCAATTTTGCATCGCAAATTATCCGTGTCTTCGGCACAATAGTGGGTCTATGCTGTTCTCTTCTACCCGTTCATAAAGCGGCGTACGGTTTTTCGTTGACACGCCGGTTGTTGATCTTGTAGTGTTTGTTTGCGAGTCCGACAGGCCTCATGAGCACCTTTTTAGGGCTGTGAGTGCAAGAACGGTCGAACGAGTTGCAAAGCGTGCTGCTATCCGGCGTGCACGGCGTCCGCAACCCGTGTAAATCGTACTGCTGTCCTGTCGGCCTGCGAAAGCAGGTCTTTTGCTTTTAGGGGCAACAGTATCGAATGCCGGGCTCGACACCAACACAAAGGAGCGCAGTATGTCGAAGAAAAATACCGCAGAAACTACTCTCACATTTGCAACCAACAATGTTTCATCCAAGAACGGCAGCGATAACCTCGATGCCATCCTGATTGCCGCTATGAAGGAATCCGGCGGCGCTGGCGAACCCCTTGTCCGCAATGAAAGAATGTATGAATCCATCCGCCAGAATGAATACGACCTAAACAGTGCACTCGCCGAACTGCCCGACAACTCGGTAGAAGCAAGGGCCAAGAATATTCGGGTTGTCAGCAAGACGGAGGACCGAGCCTACGCTAAGAGCAGTAAGAAGACGGCGGTCCTGGCTGAACTAGCGGTAATCGATGACGGCCAGGGCATGGATCCTGCAGCGCAGAACAAGTCATTGGTTCTCGGGGATAGCGCGCGTAAGCCGCGTCCGGATGGCAAACGCGGTATTGGTAAATTTGGTGTCGGCCTCGTCACGGGATCCTTGTCGATCGCCCGGCGCATCGAGGTGTACACGCGGGATCGGGTTGATGCGCAGTTTACGTACACGTTCATTGATCTCGATCTGATCAGCAAGGGCATTCAGACCAGCGTGCCGGTTCCCATGGAGAAGGAACCACCTGCCGAGTACAAGAAGTATTTAGAAAAATCCACGGGTACGATCGTGGTCCTGAGCAAGTGTGATCGGCTTCAATACGACAGTACCAAGCAACGCGGAATCCCCGCTTCGGAGCAGTTGGCCAGCCTGCCTCACTTCCTCGGTCGAACGTATCGAAAGTTCATCGCAAATGGCGTGCGGTTCTGGTTCAACGACAATCCCGTCCATTTGTATGACCCCCTCTATCTATTAGGTCCGACTAAGTTCGATCTGGAGAATGCCGACAGTGCTCAGCCGCCGGATCTTAAGGCGGCTAAACGCGGCGAAACGGTGAAGATCACCCTAGACATTCCCGATCAGCCTGGTAAGACGGCCGATGTTCTTATCACGATGACGTTGTTGCCACCGGAGTGGAGGACCTATAAAGGGGCAGGTGGCAGTGCTTCAGCGAAGGCGCGCTATATCGACGAGAATGAGGGTATCTCGATCCTGCGGGCCGAACGAGAAGTGCTCTATGGCATAGTTCCTTACATCACAGGCAAGAGAGGCATCGAAAGAGTTCCTGAACTTGATCGCTTTTGGGGCTGTGAGATCTCGTTTCCACCCGAGCTTGATGAGTACTTTCACGTGCGTTACATCAAGCGCGGTGCAGAGCCCGTGCTATCTCTTCGTGACAAGATCCGTGAGGTCATCGGTCCGGTTGTTGCTGGCTTCCGCGACGAGATCAAGACCGGGTGGAAAAAGACCGAGGCCGAGAAGGCACAGCAAGCGGGTGTGTACCGTGATGCCGCCGACATCATGACCGAGGCAGATGCTACACAGCCGCGAGGAGAACGTGGTGAGGACGTTCCTCCTGACGTGGTGGATGCGACGTTAGAGAAGATCGCCACGGAGTCGACGGACACGAGCACTCAAGACAGGGGGCAGAAGAAGAGAGAGCTGGCGGCACAGCCTTTTAGCATTGTACCCGTGAGCTATCCTCAGTCGTTTTTCTTCGAGCCCGTTTATCTTCCAGGGCGTATTGTTATCAAGCTCAATATCAATCACCCGTTCTATGCCGACGTTCTTGCTCCATTGTGCGGGAGCATGGGTTCGGTGGACGAGGAATCTGACATTGATATGGGTACCAATAGCCCTGAGCAGCGTCGTATTCGGCGCGCGATTATGCTCTTGCTCCTCAGCTATGCGAAAGCCGAGAGTTTCTTTGATCCCAACAAGATCGCGGCTGACCCGGATCCAGGGGCGCCAGCACAGCTCTTGGAGAACTTGCGATACCAGTGGGGGCTGGCCCTCGGAGCCGCGACCCGTAAGCTAGCCGAGAAAGAGTAGAGCGAGGTTGTTGTTCGGCAGTGCTCGTGCCTGAGGCCAAATATTTCGGGCACGAGCAGCTCACCTCTCGCAACACGTTGGATCCAACGAGTCATCCAGTAACGGTGGTAAACAAGGAAGTAATGGTGAATGGCATGAAGATTGAGGAGACGTATATCCGGAAATTTCAGAACTTGCATCGCGATTCCATCCCTGGGCGATGGACGGAAGCAACCCTAAACAAAGCGCCACATAAGCCGCTGCTGCTTTTGTGCGTCAGCGATCTCTATCGGGAGAATTCACTACGCGAGAACTATATTGAACCCACTCTCTATATTGAAGAAGCATTCAATGCATACTGGCAGGCGCTATTTGAAAGCGACAACCCCAGCACGTTTGCATTGCCGTTTTTCCATTTGCAACATGACGGATTCTGGTCTTTAGTTGGCACGAATACCACCAGCTGCATTTCTGATCCAATAATTACTAAGAGTCCGGCGGCGCTGCGAAAAACTGTTGCATGTGCAAAGCTCGATTCTGCACTTCATGATCTATTACGTCAGCCAGCTTGGAATTGCCATCTCCGCTCTGTAATTATCGCGAGTAATTTTGATCCAGAGGTTCACCGACGAGTTGTCGAGCTATAGGCTGAACAAAACTGTACCTACGCGGGTCACTTCCCGACCTGGACCTGTGAAGCAGAATGGCGCCTCTCAATCCAACTTGCGACAGAATCCAGCCAGTGCAGAGGCCAAGGGAAAGATTCTCCATGTTTCGCGAAGAAAACATATTGGCCTCGCATGTATTTTGCGTTCCGTTCGAGATCAAGGCGGTAACAGAATCGGGTAAACCAGCCAAATTCGAGATATGCGGACACTACCCAGGAAACAAAACCTTCCAGAATCCAAATGTAGGGGCGGTACGGTATAGAGAAAACTCCGAACGCTCTGAGGGCTCCAAAGGTCAGAAATGGAATCGCCACAGCGAAAGCTGATGCACTTGAGATAGTCATAAGTAAAAGCGTGTACCAGTCTTCGCTTGGTCGACGAAGGTAAGGTGGGCATTCCGGAATACTTGCAACCATCGTGATTGCGCTCCGAATATAACTTCCGCGACGGCTCGCGGTTTCTATCTCATATCCTCGTATGGCGGCCATTTCTTCGAGCATACGAATTTTGCGCACTCGCAGCTCCGTATAGACACCCACAAATACCAAGCTAATCACCGTGAAAGCCAGCAACAGCAATGCGATAAGAAATGAACGAGGGGATCTGGAAAATCCGAAGTCTTTGAACATCTGATTGCTGCCAACGTAGTAGCAGGCCGTGATGACCGCGATGACAAGCGTCGCGAAGAATACCAGCAGGTTGTTCAGCTTGCCTTCAATGTGCTGGAAGTAACCGGAAGCGCTGTCAAACTCTTTCTCCAGAAACCCAGATGGCTCTCCTTCCGCGGGTTCACCCAAGCGGCGTTGAAAAATATCAGACAATCGGCGGTTTGAGAAATCCATATCAAGTTCGTGTACGATGAAATCAATGGGCGACATCGACCGCGGATCTTTGTCTTGTGGCCAATCAGGCGTGAAGCGTCCCAAGTGCCAACGTATCGCAGACCCAATCCTTTGCGAGAGCGGGTCTGGAATTTCGTGCCTGCGTGCAATTGTTTCCCATGCTTGCTCGGCCCTAATATGGTGCGACCATTCCCGCCATGGCCTACCGTAATCCGCGGCCTTGTATGTGTCACTTAGGACGGTGGCAACGTAAACTGCATCGTGAGCTTCATCGGTGGGCTCATCTGTTTCGCTGACAAGGCTGCGATACATGCGAATTTTTTTATCCGCTCCAACGCAGCATTCAACGGTGTTGAGTAGGATTCCTCCTGGCAGAGACTGCCATTCTGGATGTCTCTTTCCTGAAGAAGAGGCCGGTGCCGTGTAAAATTCGAGCGGGCAGTCATTCTCCAGATAGTCAAGAACGGCTGAGCGCAAAACCTGAGATCGCATTTCCATAAGGCATATCCGCTCAAATTCCAAAATCCGGCGTTCGACTTCAGGTGTCAGTTTGCCGGCAACACGTAATTTAGTCTTAACTGACTCCAACATCTAGTATTCAACCAAGGCAGGCTTGAGATTTCTTACTCCACCGCGCGGACTGTCAACATCGCCTTTGTATCGAGGTATCACGTGCACATGCAAATGAGAAACGGTTTGTCCCGCGACTTCTCCTTCGTTTACTCCAATGTTGAACCCTTCAGCCCGGTCTCCGCTTAAGTCAGCTTGGACGATCCGCAAAATCTCCCTAAGTTCAGCAAATTCTTCAACCGTCAGATCGACGAGACGACTGACATGCCGCGCAGGTATAACCAGCGTATGGCCAACATTCACCGGGTACTTATCCCTGATTGCGAAGAAATTCGCAGTTCGAGCAAAAATGGGGCGCTCGCCATTGTTCTGCAGTAGGCAGAAAATACAATCAGCGGACTTCGCCATGTTTACAAATGACATATTAAGCAAGGCTCCGTGTCGTCTTCATCGTCTAGAGTGGCGCCGAGAATCTGATACAAGCGCTGGCCCTTCATTGTTGCAGTATTCGCTTTCATTGCCTTCTCGTGCCTTTCCTTGATCTCAGCTATTCTCTTTGGATCCGATATTTCCTCCAGACTTTCACGCTCACTCCAGGTGTATCGCTCGCCAGTTTCGGCGTTGATTTTTTCGTACTCTTTCGCCTTCTCGAAGAGATCCGGGTGCCGCTCCTTAAGTCCAATCCACTCGGCCTTTCGTTGAAAGAAACAAAAATAACAGCCCGACCTCGTACGCCATTCGTAATACTTCGGCAGCCCCAAGCCGGCGTCATCTAATATGCGCGCCACGTCCGGCAAGGTAATCCCAGCTTCCTTAAACGGGTACACAGGCTTGATGTTCGGCTTGGTAGAGATGTAGCCATCGCGATCCTCGTCCGCTCTGATTGCCACATAGCTGAGTACCGGATCTTCTCCGATATAGTCCTCTAACGGCTTTAGCTTCAACATTCTCGTACACCAACGCATGCGAGAGGATGGCAGATAATTCCCATAAACCTTGAGCCAGTGATCGAATCCTCTTTTATCGTTCAGACGCTTAATAGGCTTTCCGAGATGCGCCTCCAAGCGATCGAGATACTCGTAAGTCTCAGGCAACTCCTTTTGGGTGTCACAAAAAACGTACTCCATTTCGGGGATGCGATCCCGCATGTAAATAGCGAGAGCGGTGCTATCCTTGCCGCCCGAGAGGCCGAGAATGTGTCTCTTAGCTGTCATGTCGATTTGATGCTCCAACTCCCTTTGCGACTGTTACCTGACCGAGGCGCGAAAGAAAACCTTTCGAAACGGCGGCGAGTGCGGCGAGTGCGATCTCTGGCCTCTCAGCCATCCCGTTCTTTTCGAACACACCTTCCAAATCGATTATCGCGGCAGCCAACGTCTCCGTGTCTTTCGCAGAAACGCTAACAACGGCTTCTAATTCTTTAGAATGTCGATCAGTTATGCCAATTCGAAACACCTCAGCAGCAGCATCCTTTATAACTTCGGGACGGGTTATTTCGAAGACCAGTGCCTCTATATGCCTCAGGTTGCGAGAGAGCTCAGACACAGAGACTTCGTAACGCGCACGATCGGCGTCATTCCAACTCTTCGGCGGTTTGCCTGCCAGAAGCGCCCCTATAGCTTCAATCCATGGAACGTCTTCCAAGTCATCCGCGCATAGATGCATGATAAAAGCCTTCATTCTCGGCTCGACAGCATAATCTGCCACCGTCGCAGCGCGCTGTTGAAGAATCTTGCGCGCGTTGGCTCCCTTAATATCGAAGGCTTGGTAGAGTAACTGTTGGAGACGGTACAGGAGATCGTCATAGCACCTCTGTAATTCGGCAAAGCCCGACTGCAATTCATGAAAGAATGCGCGAACGCTTCCCGAATGGGCCTTTGACACTTCAAACGGCTCAAATCCGCACGCTATCGGTAAGTCATGAAATAGGATGTGGTCAGGATCGCGGGCAGCCAACAACGCCTCACGAATGGCAACCACTTTCGGAGATAAGCTAGCCGTGCGCTTTGTGTAGTCCTGCAGCCGATTAAAAAACCGGTACAAAGGCTTGATGATCGCAACGAGGTTGTCGCTGCGCCCTGGAGCGGCACCAAGCAATTTTGCATACTCAGTGAATACGGTCTTACGTATACCTTCGATGCGATAGGAACGCAATTCAAAGGTGGCAGGAGACTTTAGTAGACGCTCAAAAACATCAATCGTGACCTCAGGAACGAAGGCGCCGCTCTCATAAAAAGCAATCTCGGTATCGTGAACAATGGCCGCGGCGCCGAAGAGGACTGGTATGACCCCCATCTTCATTCCAAATGGTCGTGCTTGCAGAGTTGTGAACAAGTCAGTGATCGGCCTCTTCTGCAGTTCTGATTCGTTAAAGAACTTTTCAATCGCGTTCCAGGCGGAATGAACCGAAGAATCTACATAGGGGGCCGCCAGGAAGTTGCTGCCGTCAGCCGAGCGATGAAGACCGTTAGCCTCAAGCAAGGAGCGATACATACTCAATTCCGGGGGGAAGCCTGAAATTCCAAGACTTGGTTTATCTGCCTCACTAATCATTGCTTGAATAAGATTGCGACGGGCTTTGGCGGCCGCTGAGGAGAGAACGCGTCGGTTGAGCAATTCATTCTTGATCTTTGGCGTATCACAATAAACATCATCACAAATGTCTGAGAGAAGATGAGAGAACCCCCGCGAGGACTGTATTCTTTGCTCAATCCCGCGATGGTACCAGGTTGTCGATGATGATGCCGCGGGAGAGAACAATTGGGCGAGCTCGAGCTCCAGGACCGTTTGTGACGCTTGCAATCTAGCGCGTAGCTCCTTGCGGGCCACAACATCTCCCTGCAATGCGGGAGTGTTGTTTTCAACCCATTTCAAAAGTTCAAGTTCTCGAAAGCTAGCGGCAAGGGGCTCGACATTCTTTGGAATAGCAACAACTACATCGCTACGTTCCCGTGCCTCTGAGTTCATTGCCAATCGTGCGAGTTCTTGCTGTTCCGCTGGAGTATTTGGAAGTGCGTAGAGCACTACACCGTCCGCTTCCGCGTCTCTCTCCAACATGCGACTGAAGGTCGCGACATCGGCGAAGCGGATTCTGAAATAGCGTAGCGTGCCCGTTGAGAATGAGTGCCGTTTGGCCACTAGCGGTCTGGCAGCATACGTCGAGCTGAGTCGGGTCGCTAAACTAGCGTTAGCAGAAAGGCGTCGCGTGGCATCTCCAATTCGCTCGCCAAAATCAATATCGCTACCTAGCCAAAGCGCAAACGATGAGCTGTGCTTGCGATATACCAGCACGGACCTTTTCTGCAATGACTCGCAGACCTTTCTGGCTACACCCTGTCCCAGAACAATTTGCAGAAGTTTTAGGGAGGGCTTTAACTCACCATACGGCCCTATTGCGGACAGCAAGCCAATCGCCTTGAGTGCCTGCGTCTCCTCAAGTGATAAGTCGCGGTGTGCCTCAAGCGCTGTTGTCACCTCCGCCCAGCGCGTTCCGGCCTCACCGATATTTAAGCCACTACCTAAGGCGTCTGCCGTGTAGTCGTAGAGTTGAGGAAGACCAAAGAATTGAATATTTCCCACTGACACATTGCGTTCAACGAAGGTCGCCAAGCCGTTCACGTTGCGAGACGTCAGGAAGGAGAAAAGAGAACGCTGGTTCTGACCAAACTTCCGGCACAACCGTGCTAAGGCCAGCGCGCTCAGGGGATGCAACGGCGCGCATCCGGCCATCAAATCGCAGAACTGACGTTTCGAAACTGAGGGAGGAGCGCAGCCCAAGTCATAGATCGCACTTGCCAGTGCGGCCGCTTCTTTTCGGTAATTTTGCGTCAGAGTGCCGGGCTCCTGGACTATTGCGCTGGAGAGAACTCGCAGGGTCTCTTCTGGCGGGTCCTGAAACGCAACATCTTCAAAGCGACCTTGCACTTTGGCCCACTCATTCCTCAATACTGGCCGCAGTCCGGACGCATACTGGTCGAACGCTTGATGTAAGACAGTAAAGAGGAGGAGATCGGGCTTGCCATTGCCGACGGTCGCCTCAGCAAGTAGCTGCAACAAGAAGATGTCATTTTCTTCCGGCCGATGGGCGGCAAATTCAAGGAATTTTCCCAGTTCATCAGCAACGATGATTATCCCCTGGCACTTTTCGACCCTACGCAATTCCACAGCGAGTTCTTTGAGCGCAATAACAACAGCCGTCGGATTGATCCCTACTCCTCGCCGACTTTCCTTCACCAGGCGCTGAATAATTTGCAACGTCGAAAGCCGGTGAGCTTTCTTGGTGAATCTTGTAACGTCACGAATAACGGATTCCAGAAGGCAAGGAGCTATGCGGCTGCCGGAACCGCTCAACAACACGGGACAAAATCCAGCCGCAGGAATCGCATCCGATTTCCTTTGGTCCAACAGTTCGGACGCGAGATCAGGGATAGAGTTCTTGAGTATTTTCTGAGATTCGGCGGCTCCGAGAGCTCGCGTCCCACTCAGCAAATTCGCCAAGAAGAGCACGAATGCTGACTTACCAGAACCATACGGTCCAGTAATGCTCCACGCACGTGGGCCGGGCTCGCCCGCTAGGGCCCTTTTGACACGCTTGAGAAAATCTACACCGATCGGAGTTAGAACATACCCCTGCACCGCCGATGCATCCCCAATATCGCGCTCAAGATTCACAGAGCGCATGTAACGAGGAGCAATGGTCACAAGTTCATTCAATTTCATGTCATTCTCCGATGAGCGCCAGTGATTCCTGGTAGTGCCTATCCAATGCAGCCCGTTTGTCAATCTTCTTTCGCCTGTACACCTGTTTCAATCCGGCGGTTTCGTCATACATCAGGGCTCCGTTTGTTGTGCTCTCAAGTTGCTCAAGACGGACAGCGATGCTGTTTTCGTCCAACTTAAATACTGAACCCGGACTACCGGCGGCAAATGCAATTTCGGAGAATGCCAGCGAATCTGGGGTTCTACCGGTCTCCCAGAATTCCAGGAGGCAGTTGAGGAATACCTGATCGCTAAGCGAAGGCTTGGGACCTCGGGAAAATCGGTAAAGACTGCCATCCGGAGCTGCTGTTATCAGCTGAAGTTCCACCAGCGGGCACTCGAGACTATCCTCCAGCAATTCCGCCTTCGCTCTCGTACCTACGTACGTCCGAAGCGCGCAGTCAATGTCCCGCTGCAAAGATGAAGCGCTCGGACCAACCAAATTTCTTCGCTTCAACTCCGAGGTAAACAGTTCGAATAGTGAATAGCGAGTGAACTCATCAGTGTGGACCAGATTGAACATCCAACGCCAGCCCGTGCTCCGGCGCTCATTCGTAGCCAGCTTCCAATGAATCAACCAGAGCGTGTTCAGGTCCTCTAAAAACGGGTCATACCCATGAGGTCCAAAAATCAAGTTGCCAAAATCTGTTGCCGCAATCTCTGTGCCCCTGCTCCCAGGCATTTCGCTCACGACATCTGCGGCCAGTGACCAGTGGCGAATGGATCTGACCATATTCTTACCGACCCCAAGATCCACCATTGCACTGTCCTTCATGAAGGCATGGCGATCCGTTTGCACCAGATCGAGCGCCTTCTTTAGCCAACCATGGCGCAGAGTGAAGGTTTCGTGACCCGAGAACGAGACGACGCCCGTCCCCCTTGAGGGCCGGTCCGACAATTCGATCTCTCCGAGCACGGTTGCAGTCGGTGCCTTGCCACGCGAATGTCCGGTTTTGGAAACTGCTCCATTCATTGGTGAACTCCACGTTCAAGTTCTGACAACCCAAGCTTTAATTGCCCACTGTCCATCTGTTCGAAGAGAAGATCGAGCGCTTTACGCACCATGGCAGATTGATTTACGTGAGTCCGGTCCACCTCGGATTCAAGGCGCTGCTTCTGATCTGGACGCACCAGGACATTGATGGGACAATTGTGCCGCTTAGGCCTTTCGGATTTTGTGGCCCTCATGATGTAGAACTGTATATACAGTTGTTGACACTGTCAATTCCTACTTTTTTTGTAATGGATGCGGGCTTTTTCAGCGCCCGATCGCGTCTTCAATACCGACTTGAGCCGAAAGGCAGACTCGCAGCAAAGGTCGATCAGATTCAGGTGGGGCGGTTCTCTTCATTCCTTAACCAGGGACTCCCCGGCATGAGCACGGACGCTTCGGATCAGAGTTGCAAGATCGTTCGTTAGTTGTGCCATCCGGTGAACCAAATCTAATGCACCTTCTTCAAGATACTCCTGACGGTTTCTTCTGGCCCATAGCTGCACGAATTGCAAATTGCGCTGGGCGTTCTCCGAGTGCTTGAGTGCTAATGACAGCTTCTCAGCGGCGTGAAGCAGTGTGTTCCTCATACATGAACCTCATTCCTCGCCAGAATTCCGATTCAGACGCTGCTCGCGTTTGTCGGCAAACCAAATGGCGGATGTCTCAGGGAGCGGAGGGACTGTCGTTCACGATCCAGCGGGTGGCGAAATACAATGATGTCCGTGCGACAGTTTCAACAGCCCGAAGTAAAGAGAGAGAAGACTGCCATTGTTCGTTTTCGGCACTCTAAGCCCGTGCTGCTCGCCCTTTCACACAGCATCATTGATCCCAGTACGTCAGTTTTCGATTACGGCTGCGGGCGTGGTGAAGACGTAAGGTACTTGCGTTCCCAAGGCATAGAAGCAAGTGGATGGGATCCTCACTACCAGCCAGACACTTCTCCGACTCCGGCGCATGTCGTGAATCTCGGATATGTGCTTAACGTCATCGAGGATCCAATCGAGCGCCAAGCAACCCTCCGCAAAGCGTATGACCTTGCCCAACGTGTGCTAGTTGTTGCGGTCAGGGTTGATCACGCGCTCCTTGAGACGGGAGTCGAATTCTCCGATGGGCTGCTAACGAGCCGTGGATCCTTTCAAAAGCTATACAAGCAAAGTGAGTTCAAGGAATATCTAGAAAACATTCTCGGCAGGCGCCCCCATATGGTGGGTTTAGGCATCGCCTACATCTTTAAAGATGAAGGGCTTGAGTCATCATATTTGGTTTCGCTTTCGCACAAACGTGTCGAGGCTTCGAGTAGATATGCAATAGAACAGTTTTCCAGAGATGCAACGGCACAGAAATATGTCCGCCTTGCCGAAGAGTTGGGCCGACCGCCCCTTGCTGGGGAGTTCAATAATTATGCGGAACTTTTGGAGCGCTTTGGTTCTCCTACAAGGATCGAAAGACTCGCGTGGCAGCTCTTATCACCAAAGGGCATTAACGAAGTTCAGCAGAAGCGGCGAGAGGACATTCTCACATACGCTGCGATGATGCGTCTTCAAGGAGTTAAGCCAGTTCCTTTTCGATCGTTGCCCCGGGAGCTACGGGCCGACATAAAAATGCTCTGGCAATCCTATTCCGCTGCGTTACGGGAAGGAGAGAACTTCCTGTTTCAGATCGGCAATCCGGAAACAGTCCGCAGTTGCTGCCAATGCAGCGTGGTAGGTAAGAAACTGCCCGATGCGCTTTATCTCCACCGCTCAGCGGAGGATCAGATCGGCGCTCTTCTCCGCCTCCTCGTTTTTGCAGCTCGACAGATCGTCGGTGAGGTCGATTACAACGTGGTGAAAATATCGATGGACGGCAGAAGCATCTCTTTTCTGAGATACGGCGACTTCTATGAGGATGCCCATCCAGCATTGCGCTACAGCGTTCGAGTCCATTTGCCACGGGCGGAGTACTCGATTCGAGACTACTCAAATTCGCTAAACCCGCCAATCCTCCATCGCAAAGAGATGCTCGTAGATCCCTTGCACGAAATGTACCAAGTCTTCCACGAATTGAGTACACAGGAAGAACAGCTTGGACTGCTTTCCCGCACGGACATCGGGACTAGGCAGGGTTGGCTCTCGGTGCTTGCTGAAAACAAAATTGCAATAGTCGGTCACCAAATTTCCAGGATCGAAGACGTGGGCGAGAACATAGGTGAGACTCCGAGTTTGCTTTGATGCAAAGGCTCCATCTCGAGTCGCTGAATAGAACTCATCGCATGGTGAGCAATTTGTGAAATAACAAGTGACGTGGTTCTCAAATCCACGCAAGAAGGGTGCCAAGGGGCCGTTTCAGGCCGCCGCTCTGGATATCACTAGCACCAGAGATTCGTTCCCGTTAAGGATTCGAAAGAGTCTCCCGTCGGTGTCAAACATGATTTCCCAGCCTTTGTTTTCCAACTCGGAGACAGCACCCTCATGAGAAAAGTGAAACCTGATGCCCCTGGGTTCTAATTGCTGTTGCAACTTGCGAACCCGAGGATCGGTTAGGCTCGACACTTTTTCAAACCCTAAAGATTTTTCGCGCTCAGTACTAGGACTCTCTACGAAAAAACGCCAGCTTGCATTGACTCCAATCCACTGTAAGCGCCCATTCAGGATCAGGGTTGGAGGAGTCGAGTCGCCAGTGAATAAAACCTCCTTCACGCGCTGCATGGGCAGTTCAATGTAGTGTCCCGAAGAGAGCTTACGTAAGGAAACAGTTCTGTCAGTCGCCGCTTCAATTTGGAATTCATCCATTTCTCTGTTTCTTGGAACAACAGGATGGAGGTGTACGACCTTTTTCTCTGCAGCAAGCCTCCGTAGGTCATTGAGCAGCAAAATGTGAGGCGAAACCTCTTTTTGGGGAGCGGCCTCAGCAAAAATCGATGCTATCTCCTCGTTGGTCATTCCCCTTAAGGACTCTCCAATTCGCATGAGATATTTGCCTGTTTTCGTATGAAAGACCTTTCCCGGCAGGCGAGACGGTATCTCCACAGCAAGAACCCAGCCTTCAGAAGTGTTAACCGGATGCAAATAAACCTTTATTCCCGCCGAATCTAAGACTGCGGCCTGAATCTTCAGTAGGTCTTCACGTTGCTTCTCCCCGACGTTCGCGATCCCACGGGGCTTCCTGTTTGTGACGCCCATGATCAACCATCCGCCGCCCTCGTTTCCCAAGGCAACGGCATATTCGGTAATCTCCTTCGTCGATAACACTGTTGCTTTGAATTCGAGTCGCTCGTCTTCTTCGGCTGACACCATGGCGCGCAACGATGCCTCATTAAGTTTTGCCACTATGTGTGTTCCTCCAATTAGGATGGCTGCGGACCAGCTAGGCGTTATGCAGGGCAGTTGGCTGCACTCGGCCAGTTCTCATTAATTGTATTTGTGAAAGCCAAGCCGTTGGTGATCCGGTCGTCTTACCAGATGGGATCGGCTAGGCGGTAAGCCTGAGGGCATTAGCGGTTGTCAATCGCCTAGGCACTCAAAGAGATCCGGCTGCGCCGCGGCGTCTCCAGGTTCGCCAAAATTACTCAAGCTCACGCCGACCAGCCGAAAACGTTGTTTCGGGCCGAGATCTACTCGCTCGCGCAGCGCTAGAGCTATGCCGGTTAATTCCTCACAAGAAGAAGGAGGAACGCTGGATGTGTGGCTGCGTGTGAGAATTTTGAACTCGCTGGTCTTCAGTTTGAGGACCACGGTGCGTGCTATCCGCGACTCCTTGCGCGAAGCGGACCACAACTTTTCCGCAAGGCGGCGGATCATCACCTTTGTTTCTGGCAACAGTACGTCGTGCTCAAAAGTATCCTCCACAGATATCGATTTGGTCGGCCTGTCCGGAACGACTTCACTTCGATCTACACCCCGCGAGAGCTCGTACAAGCGGGTACCATAGGCGCCGAAGTCGGCTTCGAGTGCGGTTAACTCTATCCCTCGCAGATCTCCAACCGTCTGGATTCCGCGTTTCGCGAGTTTCTCACCTGTCACTTTGCCTACACCGGGCAGACGCTCAACAGGCAGCGGAAGGAGAAACGCATCTATGTTGTCGGGTTGCACAACAAACAGCCCGTCAGGTTTGCGCCAGTCAGAGGCGAGTTTTGCCAAGAACTTGTTAGTCGCCACGCCTGCCGAAGCCGTCAGGTTCAGTTCCTGTCGGATTTGTTCGCGAATTGTGCGCGCAACCAGTGTGGCGGTCGGCAGGCCCGTTTTGTTCTCGGTAACGTCGAGGTACGCTTCGTCGAGCGACAATGGTTCAATCAAGTCCGTGTGGCGTTTGAAGATCTCCCGCACGCTCTGCGAAGCCGCCCGATAACGTACGAAATCCGGCGGGACAAAAATTGCTCCTGGGCACAAGCGTTCCGCTCGTACTGCCGGCATGGCCGAGCGCACGCCGAAAGCCCTGGCCTCATAAGAAGCTGCACACACCACGGACCGGCTGCCCTGCCAAGCGACAATCACGGGCTTGCCGCGCATTTGGGGATCATCCCGCTGCTCGACCGAAGCATAAAAGGCATCCATGTCCACGTGGATGATTTTTCGCACATTCATCTGCCGACAATATTATTCCGGATCGAGACACGTAGAACATGCATCCGAGATCAAGATATTTGGGACCTGAAATAACGAAAATGAGGAAATTCTTACGAGCTTTTAGAAGTTTCAGCCGGCGATGCTTGAGACTAGCTCTCCGGCAGGAGCTTGCGGTCGTCGAGATAGGACGAAATCCGAGTGGCACTGCTCAAAGAATCTGCCAGAGCGACGTAACCATCAGGCCGCACTAGATATAACGCGTTCCGTTCGAGGCCGCTCCGACTCATCTCGGCATGCCATGTAAAAACGTGCAAGGGCAATTTCCGACGGTGGCATATCCTCTGGATCTCTGGAGTGGAAGCACCGTAAACGTGAACCTGCCAATTCAGCGATGTCAGTGGCGCAAAGTTGTCCTTTCCGAGCGCGCTCGAGTCTGGCTTCACCCACGGCAAACGGTCGCCGCCGTGAACGCTTCCAGCATGGCCCTCGCTCAAGGCGCTTCCACGGTAATTCACAGCAGTCTGTGACACTGCGCGAAACATAAAACGCCGTACTGTCTTGAATGCGAAGAAGGTCGGCAGCAAGAGTGGCACGATATGCAGTCGGACCAGCCTGGCAAGGGCCCCGCGGCTCGTAACACCCATGAAAGCCCTATCGGTCGTCGCGACTAAACGGCGTGCGAATGCGATTCGTTCCGGTTCGAAGGTATCGAGCAGGGACGCGCTCGCGTTCCCGTGCAGCACTCCTGCGAGTTTCCAACCAAGATTTGCCGCGTCGCCGATTCCCGTATTCATGCCCTGTCCGCCTACTGGAGAGTGGATGTGCGCGGCGTCTCCGAGCAGGAAAGCACGTCC
>Ga0134126_10002350_pt1 | contig 23885 bp, 15 predicted proteins | sample KB31752_FD_96881 | JGI IMG/M metagenome (GOLD analysis project Ga0134126, IMG submission 96881) | Terrestrial soil microbial communities with excess Nitrogen fertilizer from Kellogg Biological Station, Michigan, USA - KB3-175-2 | ecosystem: Environmental > Terrestrial > Soil > Unclassified ... | reverse complement strand
GGGGAGTTACAGCAACGTGCAGACGCCCGGGGACGCCGGCTTCACGATGTTTCAGTTCTCGCCGACGTGGGGCGGGGTGGGCGACACCAAGAGCGAAACGGACTACTACTGGTTCGACCACGTCCACTTGAGTCGCAGATAGCTGTCGTGCGGGTGGGGCGGCTGGCTCGCTTCAGGGCCTCCGCTCCACCCGTCGCGCCTCCCTTTCTCATTTCGTGTCTGATCGCGCCTAGAGATCGTGTGCGTCGGTCACGGCCCGGCGCGGGACATGGCGCTCGGTCCGGACCCACGGTTTGTTGCCCATCATCCGCAGCGACCCGAGCAACGTCCAGAGACGCCACGGCGTGTACAAAGGCAGGAACGAAAATGCGGCGAGTGCCCGCCACGGCTCCGGGTCCGAGCCCAGGGCGATGACGGTGTAGGTCGCCGGCCGGAGCAGGGACGCGGTCAACGCGAGGGTGAGGAGGGTCGCTCCCGGGGCCGGCACGAGCCACGTGAGGGCGCAGCATGCTGCGACCACGCCTAGATGCACCGCGGGCCCTGGGGCGCTCAGCTCGGCCAGCGCGTCGAGCTTCTGCGACAGAGCGATGCGCCGGCTGCGCAACAGCCCCGGCGAGGTGTGGCGGAGCACCGCAACTTTTCCGGCCGTCCAGCGCTGGCGTTGCGTGGCGCTCTGGTGCAGGGAGCGTGCCTCTTGTGCATACAGGTGCGCTGCCTCGACGTAGTCGATCAACACGCCGGCGGCTGTGAGCGAAGCGTAGATCTCCCAATCTTCGGACAAGGAGAACGCGTTCCAGCCGTGTGTGGCCAGCACCCCCGTCCCGATGCACATCCCCGCGCTCACCGGCACGTTTAGGCCGGCGCGGCGCTTGAGTCGGAACGCGAGACAGGTCGCCGTCGCCAGGACGCCCGCCATCCGGGTCAGCGCGTTGTCGCTCCGATTGGCAACGTCGTTGTATGGCTGCAGCACCTTGTCGCGTAACGGTGCGGCGGAGGCCAGCGCACTCGCGAAGCCCGGATCCACGGTCGTGTCCGCGTCGACGATCAACACGGCGTCGTATTCTGGAAGCGGCAGCCGGGCGACAGCCCAGGCGAGTGCTCCCGGCTTACCAGGGCGCTCAGGTTCGGTGCGCTCCAAGCACCGCACCCCGGTCGCGCGGGCGATCGCCGCCGTGCGATCGGTGCAGTTGTCGGCAATCACAACCACGGCAAAGCGTTCCACGGGATAGCGGAGGCACCTGAGCGAGCGAAGGCAGCTTTCGATGAGAAGCTCCTCGTTGTGCGCGGGAACGAGGAACAGCAGGTGGGGAAGCTCCGCCGGGGCGGGCCGGGACCGTCGGTCTGGGCCGAGCAGCACCTTCGCTGCGCTGGTCAGGTCGGACACCATCGGCAGGAGCAGAATGGCGACCGCCAGCGCAAGGATCAGAGGCACGGCGATCATCCGAAGGTGCGGACCCGGGGGATGGGCTGGACCGGCGGCTGGCGCGAGACCTTGGCAAGTCCCACCACCAGTCCCAGCAGAACGTACAACAGGTCGCGATAGGCGAGCGACAGGAAGAACCCTCCGACCGCGTAGCCGACCAGCGAAGCGGTGAGTGCCTGCGCGAGCTGCGCGGGAGGCGCGCTGTGCTGTCTGGTCGTGCGGGGCGGGTTGCTCCGCGCCACGTCTCGTAGGGCGCGAAACGCGCTCCCCAGCATGACGACAAAGAGCATCAGCCCTGGCACGCCGAGCTCCGCTCCAACCTGGACGAGGCTGTTGTGCGCGGCCCCCCACCGTATTCCCCTCCCCGTGGGCGCGGTGCGAACGAGCGGCGAAATCGTTCCCTCTGCGGTGGGAAAGTTGCCTGCCCCGACGCCCAGAACCGGGTGCTGCATCATGTATCCCAGCCCGCGCGTCCAGACCTGCACGCGACCCTCGTTACCGGTCACGTTGTAGTCGTCTTTCGGCTGGACGATCGTGCTCATCTTCTCCCAGTACGTATCGGTCGCCGTGGCGGCAAACACCAGCGTGATCACGGCGGCGATCGACACACGCCAGCGGACGCGAATCGCTCGGTAGCGCAGCAGCAGAAACGCGCCGACCGCGAGCAGGGCGAGGAAGCCACCCCGAGACCCGGCCCAGATGAACCCCACGGCGAGTAGGACTGCCGCTGTCGCTCCGGCGAGGCGGCGCCACAGCTGGCCGCGCCGAACCACAAAGTAGACGGCGAGTGGGAGTGCCATCACCGTGAGCGCGGCAAAATCGTTGGCGTCGTAGTAGTAGAGCGAGGCCAGGCGCCATTGGTCTGCGCCGACGGAGAAGCGGGAGAGCACCACGGTGGCATACGTGCCCACGGCGACGAGATACGCGAATGTCAGGCGCTCGACGTCCAGAAATCCGCGCGGCGCGGCGGCCAGCACGACGTACATGATCGCCGCCTTGGCGAACTCGTCGGTGAACTCCTGAAATGCGCCGCCAGGCCAGAGGGCACCGGGGATGGAGAACGCCATCCAGAGGGCGAGCCCGAGCACGCAGCGTGTCGTCCGGAGCCGCAGGATGGGTCCCAACCGTCTCGCCCGGCTGCCGTCAAGCAAGTACAACACGATTCCCAGACCGGCGGTCAGGAGGGCCAACCGAAATGGCTCGAGCACGGAGAACAACTGGTGCACGCGGCCGACCACCGTGAGCACGTACCCCGTGAGGCAGACGATGAGCAGGTCCCAATGCCGGTCCTTCACAGCAGCCCCCGGTCCCGACGAGGGGGCCACAGCGATGGCGCGCCAATCGCCGAGGGTGGGATTCATAGCTGCGGCTGGGGCTCGAGCGCCGCCGCCGGCGCCTCCGGGCGCGCGGCGGCCTGAAGCACCTGAGCAGACAGTGCCGTATCGTAGCGCCGCGGCCGGAAAATCGACCACACCGCCAGGTGGGCCGGGAAGCGCAGCGTGGCGAGCCCGAGACCGACACGCACCGCGGTGAACAGCATGGCGAAGAGGGGGATCGGCAGCCAGACCATGCGGCCTCGCCAGCCGTGCGCACGGAACCGCTCGAGCAGCCCCCGACGCGTGGAGATCGCGGGATCGATGAGGTTCAAGACCGGCGGCGCCTCCGGGAAGCGAGCGGCGCACCACGCCACAACCGCCGCTGCGCGACCCACTTCGCACGCGGCGAACGGCAGGCCGGGCCGCCCGAAGCCCAGATGCCACGCCCCGAATAAGCGTCGGCCCACGAGGCCCGGCATGTCGGGGTTGGTCCAATCGACGAGAGCCGCGGGGCGGAGCACGCGCGTCTCGATGCCCAGCCGGGAAGCTTCCGCGCCGACGAGGCGCTCTGCCTCGGCCTTCCCCCAGGAATACGACCCGAATTCGCGCGCGTCGGGAGCAGCGAGCGGAGTGCCCTCATCCTGGCGCTCCCACGGCGTGCGCGGTGGGCGTAACACCGACAGGCTGCTCACGTACACGAGCCGCTCGACGCCGGCGGCGCGCATGCCCTCCAACACGTGGCGCGTCGCGTCGATGGTGTTGCGTTGGTGACCGTCGTAACCACCGGACGTGTCCACCGCCGCGTGCACCACGACCGAGGCGCCGGCGAACGTCCCGGGCGGCACCGGACGGCTGAGATCGAGCGCGCGCCATTCGTGGACGTTCGGATCTTCCGTGTCGGGAGCGCGCGTGATGCCGCGCACGCGGAACCCGCGACGCACCAGCTCCCGCGTGATCTCCTTGCCGAAGAAGCCGCGGGCGCCCGTGACCACCGCCAGCGGCGCGCCCGCAGGAGGCTCGTGCGGCGCGGGGCGCTGGGCGGCCGCGCGCTGCGCGGCACTGCGTACGTTGGCGGCGAGCTCCTCGTAGACGGCCGTCACGCGTTGCAGATGGTCCGGCGACACGGGCGAAGGGCCGCCGCCCGCGACGCTCGCGTAGAACTCGCCGATCAGCTCCGCGAGCCCGGGGTAGTCCCCACCGCGCACCACATGGCGAACCACGCCCAACGTCCCTCGCAGTGCCGTCTGCCAGCCCTCGAGCAGCGGGTTCGCCGCCTTTTCGAGCGGTCCGGTGCCGGGATTGGCCGCGCCGACGACGCTCGCGCGGATGAAGTCCGCGGTCAACGCCCCGCCGGCGCCGGCAACCGTCAACGTCGAAGCCACGGGGCGGTCACGCAGGCTCACCGAGAGCCGCCCGTACACGTCCTCCGCGCGCACCACGGCATGCAGGTCGGCGGGGCCGGCCGCGAGTGAGGTGACGTCGAGCGTCGAGAGGTCGGTCGTGACCTCCTCGAGCGCGGCGAGCAGGGTGTAGAGCGGATGCGGCACGATGTCGAGGAGGGACGCCGCCAGGGCCTTCGGGCCCGCGCGCTCCGGGATCACGCCCACCGGACGGAACGCGAAATGGCTGTCGACGCGCGCGACGGTCCCGAGTATTGGAATGCGGCGGCGGAGCGCCACGTACGCCGGGTCACGCAGCTGCTGGTGGCCGGCGCAGACCAACCGGCCGTGCTCCCTGGCGAGTGCGAGCAGCTCGCGTGCTTCGGATTCGATCTCGACGAACGGCTTCTCGACGTACACGTGCACCCCGGCCAGGAGCGCCTGGCGGGCAGGGGCGAAGTGCGTGCCCGCGGGCGTGCAGACGTGGACGATGTCGGGCTTGGCCTCCCGGAGGAGGTCGGCAAGCGAGCCATACGGGACGGCGCCGGCCAGCTCGGCGAGCGCGCGGGCGGATGCTTCCGAGGTGTCGGACACCGCTGCCACAACATGGGGCGTGCGGACGCGCCGGAGGGCCTGGACATGAAGCCGGGCCATCCGCCCGGCGCCGACGAACGCAACGCGGAGCGGGCCGCGCATGTTTGTTGGAGTGGTCACGCACCGCGGTCAGTGCAAGACCGGCGCCAGAGGAGAGTGGCGTCGTGAAGCCGTGCGGTGTTGCGCCCGCGCCACACGAGCCGGTTGCCCCGCCGCACGGCGCGCGGGCACGGTTCTGTCAGGGACTGGTCGCGAGCCATATGCGGATTCTCATCACAGACGGAAACGAGCGGAGCGCGCTCGCGGCGACCCGCTCTCTGATCGCAGCCGGTCACGATGTGTACGTGGCCTCCCGCGCGCGGTGGTCGCTCGCCGGCGCCTCCCGCGGCGCGCGGCGCTGCCGGGTGGAGACGGACCCGTTGGCCGATCCCCGTGCCTACGCGCGGGAATTGGGGAGGCTGATCGACCGACTCGCGATCGACATGGCGCTTCCGGTTACCGATGCCTCGGTCGAGGCCTTGCTCGAGTTTCGCGACGCGCTCCCCGCGCGAGTCCACCTGCCGCTTCCCGACCTGGCCGCCTACCGGCGCGCCTCGGACAAGGGAGCGATGCTGCAGCTCGCCCGCGCGGCCGGGCTCGCGGTACCGCCCACGCTCGTGCTCGAGACGCGGGCCGCCGGCAATCGGTTTCCGGAGTTCTTTCCCGCCGTCGTCAAGCCGCACCGCTCGGTGATTCCGGCCGACGGCAGGGGCGTCGGACGGCGCAAAGTCGGTGTGTCATACGCGGCCGACGCCGCATCGGGTCGAGCGGTTCTTGCCGGGCTGCCGGACGGGGCGTTTCCCGTACTGTTGCAGCAGCGTGTGCATGGCCCGGGTGAGGGGTTGTTCGGGTTACGGTGGAACGGCCGGATGGTGGCGACGTTCGCCCATCGGCGGCTGCGGGAAAAGCCGCCCGAGGGCGGAGTCAGCGTGTACCGCGAGAGCATCGCGCCGCCCGCCGAGTTGATCGCCGCGGGCACGAAGCTGCTCGCGCGGCTGGGCTGGCAGGGCGTCGCGATGGTCGAATGCAAGCGCGACCTCGCGACCGGGCGTTTTGTTTTCATGGAAGTGAACGGCCGGCTGTGGGGCTCGTTGCAGCTCGCCATCGACGCCGGCGTGGACTTCCCCGCGCTGCTCGTCCGTTGTGCTTCCGGGTCCCCCGGGGCCCCAGCGAGCAGCTATCGGGTGGGCGTGCGCAGTCGCTGGTTCTGGGGCGATGTCGACCATCTGTACTTGCGGCTGCGGGAAGGCAACGGCGCGCTGAGAGGAAGCGGGCGTCTGGACGCGGTGCGCGACTTTCTCAGATTCCGTCCGGGCCGCGACCGGGAAGAGATCTGGCGCTGGCGGGACCCCGGGCCCTTCCTGCTCGAGACACTCGGCCGGCTTGGTCTGGCGGGCTGACGGCCCCGCCACTTGGTCAGCTGCGGATCGCGCGCACGAACGTCCAGAATTCGAGCACCCGCGCGCGGTGCATCCCGTACAGCACAAGGCCGTAGGTGGCGACCCCGGCCAACCCTTGCGTCCCGAGCTGGAGACCGGCGGGCCAGCTCGCCGGGCTTACCGCCCGGACACCCAGCACGATCGCCGCCATCAGGAGGGTCGCACCCGCGGCCGGCGAGAGCGCCCGCACGTAACCGCTCAGCGTCATCCCCGTGACGCGCAGGACCTGTCCGAGGAACAGCGGCAGCACGCACACCGGGTACCCGATCACCCATGCCAGGGCCACGCCAGCCGTGCCCCACCGGGTGCCGGCGTAGAACAGCACCGGCATGATGAGCGCGGCGGCGATGGTGAATTGCATGTTCCGTTTGGTATGCCCGGTCGATACGATGATCTGCGGCAAGAGGGGCGTGACCGAGCGCAAGGCGGCCGAGAGCGCCAGCAGGCGCAGCGGGACGATCGCGGGTTGCCAATGCTCCCCCAGCAGCGCGAGCACGAAGACGTCCGCCACCAGCGCGAGCCCCACGGCCGCCGGGAACGTGATGAAGGCGAGACCCTCGGTGAGATTCCGCAGGTAACGCTGCAGCGCCGCTTTGTCATGCTGCACGGTGGAGAAGACGGGGCCCGTCACGCTCATGACGAGGGCGGTGACGCGCTCGATGGGGATGCTCGAGATTTGCCAACCGAAGGTGTAGCCGCCGAGGGGGCCCTTCCCGAGGAGCCGCCCGACGATCGCGAAGTCGGCGTTGCTGTAGAGATACCAGGCGATCCGCGCCACCACGACGTGCCAGCCGAATGCCACCTCACGCGCGATCGTGGCGAACTGGCGCGGCCACGCGACGCGATGGGGGCGCCAGGTGTTGACGAGAATCGTGCCGGTCGCGCGTCCGACGATGGGCCCGAGCACGAGAGCCCAGTACTTCAGCCCCGACACCGCGAGCGCCAGCGTCCCGATCGTACTGAGTAAGGCCTCCGTTCCGTCCGCCCACGCGAGCCTCCGGAAGTCCAGGTCCTTCGCGAGCAGCGCGCGCGGCACGACCTGGAAGGCGCCGGTGATGAAGGTCAGACTGGATGCCATGATGAGCCAGCGCACCGTCGGCTCACCGAAGAACTGCGCTACCGGCCCAGCGAGCAGCGCCGAGAGTCCGACGAACCCCGCTCCCAAGAGCACGGACAGGCCGCCCAAGCGAGCGATCTGGTGTTCCACCAGGTCGCGGCGCATCACGATCACGGTGCCGAGCCCGAACTCATTGACGAGCTGCGCCAGGCCCAGGTAGACCAGCGCCATGGCGACCAGCCCGTAGTCCGTGGGAGCGAGCAGCCGGGCGACGATGAGGGTGGACGCCCAGCTGAGAATCTGTGTGGCCCAACGCATCGCCCCGGTCCACGCGATCCCCCGGACCAGCGAGCGGTCGAGCTCGCGGGCGGCGGGAGTCGACGTGTCCGGCGTGGGCGGCCCGCGGCCCGACGGGGGTGCGACCGGAGCGGGGCGCGCCGGGCGGGAAGGGCCGGCGGGCGCAGGCGGAGCGGAGGAGGTGTCGCTCAGGGTACGGCTCCGGTCTCGCACGGTATGCGCGTCGGCTGGTACGGGGCCAGCGCAGGCAGCTCGAGGTAGATGCGGTGCCAGGTGGAGAAGCACAGCAGCGCCAAGAGAATGCCCTCGCGATTGTGGCGGCGCGAGAAATGGTCGGCGAGGAGGCGGTCGAGCGCCGGCCCATTGAAATACCCCAGGCGGCGGGTCCGACCCGCGGACAGCTCGTCCTCGAGCAGCGGGCGGAGCTCGCGCCGCAGCCATGCGGCCGTGGGACCGACGAATCCCCGCTTAGGCGCCTGGAAGTGCCCGCTCGGCAAGCGCGTGGCGAGCGCGCGCCGCAGCAGTTGCTTGTGCTCCCAGCGGCCGACCTTCACGCGGGCGGGCAGCGGGAACACCTTTTCGACGAGCTCATGGTCCACGAACGGGACACGAATCTCGAGCGAATGCGCCATCGAGAGCCGATCCGAGAGCGCGAGGATGTCGTCTGCGAGATAGGTACGGTAGTCGAAATAGAGCGCGGCGGCGAGCGGGTCGCGCGCCGGTCCGTCGCGGTGCAGGCGACGGAAGTGATCTTGCGCGGAGTCGCCGCCGATCAGCCCCCGCAGATCGGGGGCGTACAACGGAAGACGCAGCGCGTCGTCGGCCCGGCTGATGAGGTCGAGGTAGCGCGCCGCCGTGCCTCCGTCGCCGACGCGGAGGAACCGCTTGAGGCGATCGATGGTGAGCCCGCTCCCGGCGGAGTCGGGGAGCAGGTGGGCGACTCGCGCGGCGGCCCGGCGCAGCGCGCGCGGCAGCCGGGCGTAGCGTTCCGCCGCCACGAGCCCGAGGTGGCGGCGATAGCCGGCGAACAGCTCGTCGCCGCCGATGCCGGTGAGGGCGACCTTGTGGGAGCTGCCGACGGCCTGTGAGAGCGCCCACGTCGGGATGGCGGAGTCGTCGGCGTGCGGCTCGTCCAACGCACGCACGATGGGCTCGAACGTGTCCCGCACATCCGGCGTGATATCCACCACGTTCAGCTTGACGCCATAGCGCGACGCCAGCTGTCGTGCCAGGGGCGTCTCGTCCGCCGCCGCCGCGTCGGATCCCAAGTAGCGTGCGGTGAACGCTTGCGGTACGGCCTCTGATCCGCCCGCGGCGAGAGCCATGCTCGCCACGACCGCCGACGAGTCGAGGCCTCCCGAGAGAAAGGCGGCGACCGGGACGTCGCTGATCAGATGCGCGGCGACGGACTCGTCCAGCCATTCGCGCACGTGCCGCTCGGGCTCGAGGGGTGGGGCGGCCACATGCCGCGGCAGGTCCCAGTATTGGTGGACCAGGAGCTCCCCGCTGGGACGCCACATCAGCCAGTGGCCCGGCGGGAGCTTGCGCACATCGCGGAACGGGCTCGCGGGAGCCGGGACGTAGCCCAGCTGGAAGTAGGCATCGAGCGCCTGCCAGTCGAGCTCGCGCGCCGTAAGGCCGGCGGCCACCAGCGCCTTCAACTCGGAGGCGAATGCAAGACCCCAGGACGTGGCTACATAGTACAGCGGCTTGATGCCGAAGCGATCCCGCGCCAGGAACAGCGACCGCGTCCCGGCATCCCAGATGGCGAGCGCGAACATCCCGCGCAGCCGCTCCACCGCGGCCGGTCCCGCCTCCTCGTACAGGTGTACGATGGCTTCCGTGTCGGAGGCCGTCCGAAACACGTGCCCGCGGCGCGTCAAGTTCGCGCGCAGGTCGCGGTAGTTGTAGATCTCGCCGTTGAAGACGATGACCTTCGATCCGTCCTCGTTGGCGATCGGCTGGTGCCCTCCCGCCAGATCGATGATGCTCAGCCGCCGCATGCCGAGGCCGACCTGGCCGGAGACAAAGAGCCCTTCGTCGTCGGGCCCGCGGTGACGGATGGCGCGGCACATCGTCCGGATCACGGCCGGACCGACGGCCGGCTCCGCCTCGCGGTGAACGACGCCTACGATGCCGCACATACGAGCGCGGGCTCCTGGGTGACGCGGGGCGGTGCCCCGGTGATGGCCTCGAGTGCGGCGAACAGTCGATCCGCCTGCGCGCGCCGGCTGTAGTGCTCGTTCACGCACAGCCGCTCCGGCCGCTCACCCCGCTGGTGCTGGATGTAGCGCAGGTGGAGCAGCGCCGCGAGCGTGTCCGCGGCCTCGGGTGACACGACGTCGGCGCCGCTGGCGCGCAGCAAATGCTCCGTGGCGCTCCCGAATTCGGCAAGCACCAGCAGCCATGCATCGAAGCGCATGTAGTCGAAGATCTTCGCCGGGATCGCCATGTCGGAATCCTGCGGCAGGATAGCGAGCATCGCCGCGCGCGACAGGAATTCCAAGGCCTCGCGTCGTGGCCGCGGGGCGAACGTCCGGACGAACGGTCCGATGCCCTCTTCGCGCGCGATCCGCTCGATTCCCACGCCATCGAAGCTGTCCACATTGCCCATCAGCTCGATCGCGAAATCCTGAGGCGTCAGGCGGCGCTCGGCGACGAGACGCGCCGCGGCCCGAAACAGGGTGCGAGGATCGCGATCGAAATAGATCGTGCCCGCGTAGGCGATCGTGAAACGCCTCGTCGCGCGACTGGGCGGCACCGGCTCGTCGTCAAAACCGTTCGGGACCGCGATGATCCGACTCGCGGCCGAGCGATACACTCCGCGCAACACGTTGCGCAGCGGGTCGGTGTTGGCGACGATCAGGGCCGCCTGTGCGATGGCACGGCGCTCGTACCGCGCGGCGAGCTGAAACCACACCGGACTGGCGACCGCTTCGGGGAGGCGCTGCATGAGGCTCCAGGGATCGCGCAAGTCCATGACGAAGGGCAGGCCGGTCGCCCGCGAGACCACCCGCCCAGCCTCGTGAGCCATGTGCGGAGGCCCACAGCTGATGACCGCCCGGTGCACGCCGGGCTCGAATACGCGCATGGCGCACCGAGCCGCCTCGCGGCCCCAGCCGCCCGTGACGGCGTACTCGAGCCAGGCGAGATACCCGCGGGTGATGTCGCGCAGCTCGCGCGGCCGCCACCGGATCTCGGATCGCGGCAGCGACTCCCGATGGGGTTCGGCACCAGCGCCGTGCGCCGGGGCGAGCCACCGCCGGACCCGCCTCACCAAGTCGTAGAAGCGCCAGACCACGAAACCGATCTGCTCCGCCCGCACCTGCGGCAACGGAATCCCGTAGACGCGCACGCCTGCCGGCAGGTCGGCGAGCCGGTCCTGATCCGTACTCTTGAGCTGCGCCGGATGGAGCGCGATGACGTCGAGCCCCCAGCCCCGCTCCGCCGCGTGCCGCGCGAGCTTTTGCCAGCGCAGCGCCCCGACGGCCGCGTCGGGCGGGAAGTGGTAGGTGATGAGGAGGAGCCGGGCACGCGCTGCCGACTCGTCGGTCACGCACGTCGGCGGCGGCGCCGGGCGCCGGGCGAGGTGACGGAGGCGTGCGGTCACGACGCGCATGCGGCTGCCGTGTCCCACCAGCAGCACCGCGACGTATGCCAGGGCCCCGCCAAGCACTTCCATTGCCAACCGCAGGCTCGCCGGCCAGGCCGGCGGTACCACGGCGCGCAGTGCCAGCACCGCCGCGGCGATGCCGGCTGCGGCGCTGGCAGCCGGCCATAGCGCGCGCAGGTAGGCACTGGCGCGCAGGTCGAGGATGCGCAGCGTGTAGCGGAAGAACGTGGGAATGGTGATCAGCGGATAGCCCACGATCCACGCGAGCGCGACGCCGGTCGTGCCCCACCGGCTCCCGATGTACAACGCAGTGGGAGCCGCGACGGCCGCGAAGAGATTGAACCGCATGTTCAGCTTCGCGTGGCCCGTCGCCACGAGCATCTGCGGCAATGTGTTGAAGATTGCGCGGAACCCGCCGTACAGTCCGAGTAACCGGACCGGTACGATCGCCCCGCGCCACTGCTCGCCGAGCACGGTGATCACAAACAGGTCCGCGACCACCGCGAGGCCCACGGACATGGGGAAGGTCAGCAGCGCGAGGCCCTCCGTCAGCGCGAGCAGATAGCGCCGCAGGGCGGCCCGGTCCTTCTGGGCGGCCGAGAAGACCGCCGGCGTGACTTGGCCGACCAGCGTGCTGATACGGTCCGTGGGGATGCTCGCGATGTCCAAGCCCTTGGTGTACGCGCCCAGCGGCGCCTTGCCGAGCACCCGTCCGACGATCGTCAGGTCGGCGTGGCTGTAGATGTACCAGCAGAGCTGCGAGACGACGACATACCAGCCGAGATGCATCGCCCTCGCGAGCGACCGGATGTCGCGCGGCCAGGAGAGGTGGTGGGGACGCTGGATGCAGAGCACGACCATGGCGACGAATCCGCTCGCCACCGCGCCCAACACCAGCGCCCAGTAGCCCAGTCCCAGCAGGGCGCCGACGAGAGTCGTAACGCTCCACACGAGCGCCTCGCCGGCGTTGATCCAGGCGAGGCGCGGGAACTCGAGATCGCGAGCGAGCAGCGAGCGCGGCACGACCTGCACCGCGCGCATGATGAACGTGAGACTGAGCGCGACAACGATCCAGCGCACCGCCGGCTCATCAAAGAACGTGGCGATCGCGTCCGCGAGACCGAGCGACAGGGCGAACAGGGCGACGCCCGCCAGCAGCGCCAGCCCACCGAGTTGTGAGATCTGCCGGCTGGTGAGGTCGCGGTACTGCACGATGGCCGGACTCAGCCCCAGCTCGTTCACAAGTTGCACGAAGCCCGCATAGACCATGGCCATGGCGAACAGGCCGTAGTCGGTAGGCGTGATGAGGCGAGCGACGATCAGGGTTGCGGCCCAGCTGAGGAGCTGGGCGACCCACTTGATGCTACCGGTCCACGCGAGGCCGGTGAGGAGGGCCCGGTCTAGGCTTTGGCTCTCGTCAGCGTCGGGCATATCGCCGAGCGCATAGGCAAGAGGAAGGCCACCACGCTCGTAGGCTCAGCCCGGTCGCGCACGCTCTCGGCCTGCTGCGCCGCCGCAACGCCTCCGACGCGCGGCGACCGGGGCAGCCTCGACGGCACAGAACTTCCTTGGGAAACGGGCTAACCTGGGGGAGACGCTCGATGCCGCTCATGGAAACGATGTCTCGCACCACTTTGCGGCGCGAGCTGCGCTGGATGGTCGCATCGCGGTGCCCCCGCGGCTGGCGGGCGCTGGTGGAGCGATGTGGCGGCAGCGTGTTCCATTCGCCGGCGGGTCGCGCCGCGGCCGCACCCCCGGGGACCCCGATCTTCGCGGAGCTCTACCAGGGAGACCAGGCGGCCGGCATCGCGGTCGGGGTGGCATCGCGCTGCCGCTTCGGCTTCAAGCCGCGCCACCTCTATTTCCCGACGGCCCCAGCCGTCGTCGAGCCGTCGCAGCGCGAAGCCGCGCTGGGGGCCCTGGTGGACCGGCTCCGTGCCGGGGGTGCCGCCGAGATCCAATTCGATTCCTATGACGGGTCGTGGCAGCCTGAGCCTCGGAACGGCACGACCGCGCGCGACCGCCTGGAGTATGTAGTTCGCCTCCAGAGCTCGCGCGACGACCTGGCGTCCGGGTGCTCGAAACACCACCGTCGCCACGTGCAGCGCGGAGAGCGCGATGGCTGGGAGCTGCGCACGCTGGACGGGGAGCGCGCTCGGGACCTGCTGTACGCGGTGCAGCGGGAAGCGTCCGCGCGGGCCTCGGAGCGGGGCGATCCGTTTGCCCCGGCGCTGCCCGAGGTCGCGCTGACCTCGCCCGAGGGCCGTTCGCCGTGGGGGATCACCACCTGGTCCGCCTGGCACGATCAGACCCCGCTGGCGGCGGCACTGGTTGGCTGGGCCAACCGGCGAGCGTTCTATCTCATCGGCGGTTCCACGCGGGCCGGGTACGAGCGCGACGCCGCACAGTGGCTGCATTGGCGCATCATGTGCGCCCTCGCCGACACGGGGTTTACTCACTACAACCTGGGCGGCACCCCCGCGTCAGCGGTAAACCCTGGGGACCCCTCGAATGGGCTCCACCGCTTCAAGATCGGCTTCGGAGCCGAGGTCGTGTCCTGCCGGAGCGTGGGCTGGACCTTGCGGCCCGCGCACGCCCGGGCACACCGCGTCGTCGGTTGGATGGCGGCGCGCATCCGTCCGTCCGCATGAGCCCCGTTCACGACACGCTCGCGCTTCCCATGCCGTTCCCCCGAGTGGCACGCGCCGTTCAGGCGCGCCTCCGTCAAGTCCGCGCGCACCCGGTCTTCAATCCGGTGGCGTTCGAGGAAGCGTGGCAGGAGCGCGCCGGATACCCGGTGGATCCGGACCACCGCCCGCACTTCGTCTCGGGGCTCGACTGGGTGGTGCGGGCGCAGGATGCGACCGGAGACGGCGGGATTGCCCGGGGGTACAGCCTGGCGTGGAACCCGTACTTCGAGTCACAGGGCTGGCAGCCGGGATATCCCGAGACGACAGGATACATCATCCCGACGCTGTTCGAGGCGGCGAGACACTTGAACCGCCCGGACCTCGCGCAGCGGGCCGAGCGCGCCGCGCGCTGGGAGCTCGAGATCCAGCTGCCGTCGGGCGCGGTGCGGGGTGGCGTGATGGGGGAGAGTCCGTCCCCGGCGGTGTTCAACACGGGGCAAGTGCTGCTCGGCTGGCTCGCCGCGTTCGCGGAAACGGGGTCGGGGATCTTCGCGGGCGCCGCGCGGCGCGCCGCGTGCTATCTGATCGCCACGCTCGACGAGGATGGTCTGTGGCGTCGGGGCAATTCTCGCTTCGCCGACCCCGATGCCACGCTGTACAACGCTCGCGTCGCGTGGGCGCTGGCGGAGGCGGGTCGACGCCTGGGCGCGCCCGAGTTCCGTGCGGCGGCCGCGCGGAACCTGCGCGCCGTGGCACGACTGCAGCACGACGACGGCTGGTTTCCCGATTGCTGTCTCAACGACCCACGGCGACCGCTGCTGCACACGATCGCGTACACCATCCGCGGTCTGCTGGAGGGCGGTCGCGTGCTCGAGGACGAACGGCTGATGGCCGCGGCGGCCGGCGCGGCCGAGCGTGTCGCACTCGCGGTAGAGCCGGATGGGATGCTGCCGGGCCGGTTTGCGGCCGGGTGGCGCCCCGCGGTGTCGTGGAGCTGCCTGACTGGGGAAGCGCAGATGGCCAACATCTGGCTGCGACTGTTTGCAATCACCCGGGAGCGCAAGTGGCTCGAGCCCGTCGAGCCGGTGCTGCGCTTCCTCAAGTCCACGCAGAATCGCACCAGCCGCGATCCCGGGGTGCGCGGGGGCATCAAGGGGTCGTTCCCCGTCGGCGCGGAGTACGGGTCATACCAGATTCTCAGCTGGGCCACGAAGTTCTTCATCGATGCGCTGATGCGCGACGAGCGCCGCCAGGCCGACGTCGAGCCTGCAGGGGCGACCGACGTCCTGGCCTGAGGGCGGCCGCATGATCTCGTGCTGATTCTCCATGTCGCGGCGCCGTCCGACGTGGGCGGCCTCGAGCGCGTCGTGCAGGGACTCGCCCGGGAGCAATGCCGGGCGGGTCATAAGGTCCACGTCGCCGCAATCCTGACACGACCAGTGGCGGACCACCCGTTTTTCACGCCGCTCGTCGACGCCGGAGTAGAGACGCACGCGGTGGTGCCGGGCCCGCGGGGGTACCGGCGCGAGCGCGGCGCGGTGGCGGAGCTGTGCCGGCGGTTGCGCCCGACCGTGGTGCATACGCACGGCTACCGGCCGGACGTGTTGGACGCAGGCGTGGCGCGGCGCGCCGGTATTCCCGTGGTCACGACCGTGCACGGGTTCACCGGCGGGGACTGGAAGAACCGCCTGTACGAGTGGCTACAGTGTCGCGCCTTCCGCCGCTTCGACGCGGTCGTGGCGGTGTCGCAGCCGCTCAAGACGCGGCTCGCGCGCGCGGGCGTTGCCCCGGAGCGAATCCATGTGGTCCCGAACGCCTGGCGGTCGGGGCCTGCGCTCGATCGCGTCGCCGCCCGGCGCACGCTCGGTCTCGCGCCGGAGGCGTTTGTCGTGGGGTGGGTCGGCCGACTCAGTCGGGAGAAGGGTCCGGACGTGTTGCTCGAAGCGCTCGGCCACGTCGCCGACCTGCCGCTCGTCGCCTCGGTGATCGGCGACGGCGCGGAGCGTCGCACCCTCGCCGCGCAGGCCCGCCGCCTCGGTCTGGATGGACGAGTGCGCTGGCACGGCGTCGTGCCGGACGCCGCGCCGCTGTTTGCCGCCTTCGATCTCTTCGTGCTCAGCTCCCGTACCGAGGGGAGCCCAATGGTCGCGTTCGAGGCGATGGCCGCGGGCGTGCCGGTAATCGCCGCCGGCGTGGGAGGCGTCCCGGAGATGCTGTCGACCGAGGAGGCCGTGCTCGTGCCACCCGACCACCCCGGCGCGCTGGCGATCGCGATACGAGCCGCGTACCAGGCGCCGGCGGCGGCCCGCGCCCGGGCCGGCCGCGCACGTGAACGGCTGGGCCGTGATTTCGGGACAGAGTCCTGGTGCGAACGCTACGATGAGATCTACCAGGTCGTCAGCGCTGGGTCCGCGGTGCCGGTGCTGCCGTGACGGTCCCGGCGGACGTCGCGCTCGCCGTGGCGCTCGGCTTCTCCTTCTATCCTTACTTCGGCTATCCCGCACTCCTCAAGCTCCTGAGCCTCGGCCGCCGGGTGCCGCCGGAGCTGCAAGCTGCCACGGTCTGGCCCTTGGTCAGCATCACGATTCCCGCCTATAACGAAGCGGCTACGATTGCGGATACAATCGAGCGTATTCTGTCCCTCGACTATCCCCCGGAGCGGCGCCAGATCGTCGTCGTGTCGGATGCGTCGACGGACGCGACGGACGACATCGTCACGCGCTATGCCGCTCGCGGCGTGGAGCTGCTGCGGCTGCCGCGTCGCGCCGGCAAGACGGCCGCGGAAAACGCCGCGCGCTCGGTGCTGAAGGGCGACATCATCGTCAATACCGATGCGTCGGTGAGGATTCACCCGCAGGCGATCAAGGCCCTGGTCGCGGCCCTGGGCGATCCGACCGTGGGCGTGGCATCGGGGCGCGATGTCAGCATCGCGCGGCTCGACGCCGCCGCCAACCGGGGCGAGGGGACGTACGTCGGGTACGAGATGTGGGTGCGGGACCTCGAGACCCGGGTGTCCGGCATCGTGGGCGCGTCCGGCTGCCTCTATGCGATCCGGGCGGCGCTGCACCGCCACTTCGTGCCCGACGACCTGAGCCGCGATTTCGCGGCAGCCCTGATGGCGCGGCGGCACGGCCTCCGCGCCGTGTCGGTCCCTGGGGCGATCTGCTTCGTACCGCGGGGCGGAACGCTGCAACAGGAATACCGGCGCAAGGTGCGCACGATGGCGCGCGGCCTGCGCACGCTGTGGCATATGCGCGCGCTGCTGAACCCCTCCCGGTATGGCGCGTTCGCCTGGATGCTGCTCAGTCACAAATTGTGTCGCTGGCTCGTTCCCTGGGCGCTCGTCGGCGGCCTGGGGGCCGTGACGCTGCTCGCGGCGGGCGAGGGATTGCGGTGGGCGTGGGTGTTGGTCGCGGCGGCCGCGGGTGTGGTCGGGCTGGCGCTCATGGGCTGGCACTGGCCCGCGCGCAGACCGGTGCCGCGTCTGCTCGCCTTACCGGCCTATTTCGTGTCGGGGAATCTCGCTGCGCTGCACGCCTGGGTCGTCGCCCTGCGCGGCGCGCGGACTGCGGTGTGGGAGCCGACGCGCCGCGGAGCGGAGAGCGCCGGCTAGCCGACGCTCACATGCTCCCGCGCCGCAGGACCATCACGGGCACGGTGCGGCACATGATCTTCAGGTCCTCGAGCGTCGACTGACGGCGGATGTATTCGAGATCGTAGCGCACCTTGCGGCGTACGTCATCCACCGATGTGTCATATCCCTGGTTGATCTGCGCCCAGCCCGTGATGCCTGGTCGGACCCGCTGACGCCGCTGGTAGCCCTCGATCTGCTCGCGCAGGTACACGAAGATCGTGGGCTGCTCCGGCCGGGGACCGACGATGTTCATGTCGCCCGTCAGTACGTTGAACAGCTGCGGCAGCTCGTCGAGCCGCAGCTTCCGCAGCACCCGGCCGATCGGCGTGATGCGCGCCTCGTCGGCCTGCGCCCACACCTGCTTGTCGGTGCGGTCGGCGGGACGCATCGTGCGGAACTTGTACATCTTGAACGGTTGACCGCCCTGATCGGTGTGGCGGCGAGTGTTGCCGCCGGCGTTCGACAGCGCCCGGCGGTCCAATCCGACCCGCGTCTGGGTGAACAACACGGGTCCGCGGGACGTCAGCTTGATCAGCGCCGCGATGAGCAGCATCACCGGAAACGCGAGGATGAGCCCAAGGGCGGCCACGACGATATTGAAAAGGCGGCGGCCGCTCCGCTCACGGTCGCGCGGACGGAACGGCGCAGATTGTATCAAGGCGAGCTTCGGGCGGGCCGGTCGCGTCGATTGGTAGTCAATGAGTGTCGTCATGCCCGGAGCCCTTGGCAAAGTCCGTGCGCGGGCGCGGCCGGATGCACGTGTGACTGAACCCGCCTCCTCCGGCGACATGTGGGCGTGCGGAGCGGATGCGACATGGCGAATCGGCGTCGTCTGTAGTCCGCGCGCCACGACCCGAGGCAACGTCACACGCGGCAACGTCATGACGCCACAGCTTCGGGCGAGGGACAGTCGACTTCGAAGAAGAGCCGGGTTCCCCAATTCGGTCGCGTTTCCACCTGGAGCTCGGTCCCCATGGCCTTCACCAGCTTGCGGCAGATCGCGAGCCCCAGGCCGGAGCTGGAGAAGTGGTGGCGCCCGCCCGTCGGCATCGGCCGCACCGGCTGGTACAGCGTGCGGAGTAGAGCGGGGTCGATCCCGGGGCCGGTGTCCCGAACCGAGAACTCGAGACGCTTGCTATCAATGGGTCGCGCGGCCAGCTCCACGAAGCCTGTCTCGGTGAACTTCACCGCGTTGGTGGCGAGGTTCAGGAGCACGCGCGACAACGCGCGCGCCTGCCCCACGCGCCGCTCGGGCACCGGGTGGACCAGCTGCACGGCCAGGCCCTTCTCTTCAGCGATCGGTAGGATCATGCTGCGCACCGAGCCGAACGTTTCGACCACCGAGAACGGCGCGGGCGAGCGGTCCACCAGCCGATCGCCGCCGCGCGCGAGCTCCAGCACATCGCTCGCGGTGGCGCACAGGCTGAGTGCCGCACTGTAGACCAGGCCGAGCTGACGACTCTGCTCCGGCGTGACCGTGCCGCCCTGGCCCTGTTGCAGCGCTTCGGCGAGGAACAGGATGGACGTGAGCGGCGAGCGGAGGTCGTGCGCCAGCTCCACGACGAGATCGAGCCCGTTCGGGCCCGCCAGGCAGGCCGTGAGATCCTGGGGCTCCGGCTCGGGTGCCGCTCTCGGCACCGTCGCGACGACCGGCCAGTCGAGCCGTTCAGCCGTGTTGGTCCGCATTTGCATCACTCCCCCGCGTGTCACGCGGCCTGGCCGCCCGGTTCACCCACCGGGACCTCTATCTGCGTGTCATCCATCGCGCCCGCCGCCGGCCCGGGCTCGCGCTCGACCACCCATCCTGCGGTGGGGCTGCGCTGCAGTCCGTGGCGCTCCATCAGCCGGTACAACGTGGTCCGATCGACGCCCGCGATGCGGGCGGCCTTCGACATGTTTCCGCTGGCCCGGTTGACGAGCCAGGTCAGGTACTGCCGCTCGAACTGGGCGATCACCCGGTCTCGGGCGGCGTGGTAGCTCTCCTCCAGCAGGGTCGAGATCAGCGACGCGGGATTCGCGCCCGTCTCCGGCTCCGCGGCATCGCCCGTGAGGTGCAAATCCTCGGGCCGGATCTCGGCGCCCGGTTCCACGACCACGGCAACGTGCTCGATCACGTTTTGGAGCTCGCGCACGTTGCCACGCCAGTTGTAGCCGCACAGGGCGCGCAGCGCCGCGTCGGTCAAGCGGGGGAACGGCGCGCCCTTGCGGCGATGGCGCACCCAGTAGGTGGACAGGAAGTAGTCCGCGAGCAGCGGAATGTCCTCGGGTCGCTCACGCAGCGCCGGCACGTTGATCGGCACGACGCGCAGCCGGTAGTACAGGTCTTCCCGCATGTCGCCGGCCTTGACGGCCGCTTCGGGATCGCCGTTGGTGGCGGCGATGAAGCGCACGTTGACCACCGCGTCGGTCGTCTCGCTGCCTACCCGCCGCACTACGCCATCCTGGATCACGCGCAGCAGCTTCGCCTGGATCGACTTGGGCATCTCGACCAACTCGTCGAGAAACAGCGTGCCGCCGTGCGCCGCTTCGAGCAGCCCCGGTTTGTCCCGCACCGCGCCCGTAAAGGCTCCCTTGCGGTGCCCGAACATCTCGGACTCGAGCAGCCCTTCCGGCAACGCCGCGCAATTGATGGCGATGAACGGGCGGCTCGAGCGACGGCTATGGTGGTGAATGAACTGAGCGATCATCTCCTTGCCGCTGCCGCTCTCCCCCGTGATGAAGACGGAGGCATCGGTCGGCGCGACCTTCCGGGCCAGCTCGATCGCCCGGCGGAACGCCGGCGCGGTGCCGAGCAGCGTGAGCTTGTCCGACTGGACCTGCGCCCGATCCAGCGTTTCCTGCTGCTCGCGCGTCTCGCGGGCGACCAGCAGGGTGTGCACCGCGCGGCCGATCAAGACCTGCAGGTGCGAGGCGGAGAAGGGCTTCGGGAGGTAGTCGAACGCTCCCTGCCGCAGCGCCTCCACGCTGGACTCGACACTCGGGTTCCCCGTCATCACGATCACGATCGTGTCGTGATTGGTCCCGAGTGCTGCCCGCAGCAGCGCGAGCCCGTCGACCTGGGACATGTACAGGTCCACCAGCACGACGTCGAAGGCGCGCCGCTTCAACAAGTCGAGGCCATCCTGACCGCGGCTGCAGACCGTAACGTCGTACCCTTCGTGTCGCAGCACCGCGGCGCAGCTTTCGCGCAGGGTGTGCTCGTCGTCAACCACGAGAATCCGTACGCGGGCCTTCGCTTCCGGCCCGATCGCTAGCAGGGCAGCCGGCTCACGCCCGTCGCTGGGCTGGACGCCGTCTTGTGTCATCGGCATGGACATCGCGCTCGTCCTGGATAACGGTCGACCCCCCGCCTACGCAGGGTTCGGGCCACACTGTCGCGAGCCCGCAGCGCGGCTCGTTTTCCCGCATGGAATGGGCAACAACAGCTGGCTCCGTGATCGGGCACCTTCGCCCTGCGCGCACCAAGGTGCATCCGTTTTCCGTGGTCTGGTGCACCGATTTGCTGCATGGGGACTGGCCGTCTCCGCGTGGCGCACGGTATCGGACTTGCCACACGTCCGAGGACGACACGCCGTCTGGCGGCGGGACGCCGCACGCAACCCGGGGAGGTACGTTTTCAATGAGCACGAGCCACTTACCGCTTCCACCGTCCGCAGCCCCGCCGGTGATGGTTCCTCCTGCGCCGTCGGCGCTCAGCACTGAGCTGGGCTCCGCCGAGCAGGAAGGGGGGCTGGACTGGAATCGCGTGCTGAGCGCAGTCCTGCGCTTCAAGTGGTTGATCGTCGCGGTAACCGTGCTCGGCACGGCCGCGGGCGTGGCGGCGACGCGGTTTGTGAGCGCCGCATACGTCGCGCAGGCGACGATCTGGATCGACCAGCCCGATCAGCGGAACGGCCCAGATCGCGGCCCCATCCGCCCCGGACAGTTGCTCCAGCCCGAGGCCTGGGTCGATCTGCTCAAGTCGTACGTCGTGCTCGATCAGGTCGTGCGGGACCAGCGTATGTTCGTCGCACCCAAGTCGCCCGCCGACGCGTCGGTACTGGAACGGTTCCGGGTGGCGGATCAGTACCGGCCAGGCACCTACCGCCTGACGGTGGACGGGACGGGCAAGCGCTACACGCTGGCGACGGAGGACGGGATCGAACTGGACCACGGCGCGCTGGGCGATTCCATCGGCGTCCGGCTGGGTTTCCTCTGGGCGCCGTCCGCCGGGACCATCGCCCCGGGCCGGACGATCGAATTCTCCCTCGCGACGCTGCGCGATTCAGCACGGCACTTGGCTGACGCCATCGACGTGCCAACGACCGAGAACGGGAATCTGCTGCGCATGGAGCTGCAGGGGGATCGTCCCGAAGGGATCACCGCCGTCGTCAATGCGATCGTCGAGCGCTACGTCGCGGTGGCGGCCGACCTGAAACGTCAGAGGTTGACCGAGCTCACGAAGATTCTGGACGAGCAGCTCAGCGCCGCGCAGAAGTCTCTCCAGGACGCCGAGCAAGCGCTGCAGGGCTATCGGGTCGCGACCATCACGCTGCCGTCCGATCGCCCGGTCCCCGCCCCCTCCGGGGGCAGTGCTGGGGTAGCGGGCGCTGGTGAAAACGGGCGCGACCCGGTGTTCGGAAACTTCTTCAACAGCCAGTTCGACCGGGACCAGGCGCGTCGCGACAGAGAGACGTTGGAGCGCGTGCTGCGTCAGATGGGAGACTCAGGGCTGTCCGCCGAGGCGCTGGCGGTGGTCGGATCGGTGCAGCGCAACGCGGATCTGGTTGAGGCGCTGAAGGAGTTGAACTCGAAGCAAGCGGACCTGCGCACGCTGCGGTACCGCTATTCGGACCAGTACCCACCGGTGCAGCGGTTGCTGGGAGAGATCGCGACACTGAAACGGGAAACGATCCCGACGCTGGCGCGAGGGCTTTCGAGCGAGCTGGCGGCGCGCGATGCCGAGCTCTCGCGGCGCCTCGACACGGACTCGCGCGGCCTGCGGGCCATTCCGGCGCGCGCCATCGAGGAAGCACGGCTGCGCCGCGGCCTGACCCTCGCGGAGAACCTTTACACGACGTTGCAGACGCGCTTCGAAGAGGCGCGCCTCGCGGAGGCGAGCACCGTGCCCGACGTGCGCATCCTGGATCACGCCGTCGTGCCGCAGCGTCCGGTGCGCAACACGGCGCCGCGCGTCATCATGCTCGGGTTCGTCGCGAGCCTGGGGCTGGGCCTGTTCGGTGCCGTGCTGCTGGACCGCATCGATCCGAGGGTCCGCTACCCCGATCAGGTGTCTCGCGAGATGGGGCTCGCGATCCTGGGCGCCGTGCCACACTTGCGCACCCTGCCGCACGCGGGGCGCCACGGCCGGGGCCGGGTGCCCGAGGACGTCAACCAGGTCGTGGAGGCGCTGCGGGGCGTGTGTCTCAACCTCGTGTACGCGCACGGGGGGCGGGCGCCGCTGCTCGTCACCGTGACGAGCCCGGGGGCCGGGGACGGCAAGTCGTTCCTGGCGGCAAACCTGGCGCACACCTTTGCGGATGGCGGGCACCGCACCCTCCTGATCGACGCCGACATCCGGCGCGGCGTGCTGCACCGCCGGCTGAACGCCCGCCGCCGCCCAGGGCTGAGTGATTTCCTCCGCGGCGAGACTCCGCTCGACGCCATCGTGCAGGCGACGCCGTATCCCTCGCTCTCACTGATCGGGTGCGGCACTCGCGCGTACAACGCGCCCGAGCTGCTCGGATCGCCGGCCATGTCGGAGCTGGTCAACGGCATGCGCTCTGGCTACGACGTGATCTTGATCGACAGTCCGCCGCTCGGGGCGGGCGTGGATCCCTTGATCCTCGGCACGCTGACGGGAACCCTCGCGCTCGTGCTGCGTACCGGGTACAGCCACCGCGACGTCGCGGCGGCCAAGCTCGAGGTGCTGCAACGGCTGCCGGTGCGGCTGTTGGGGGCGATTTTGAACGACGTGCCGGCGGGTGGGGCCTACCGCTACTACTCCTATTATCTGCCGGGCTATGAAGCGGCGGACGAGGAAAGCGGAAGCCGGCGGGTGCCCGTCTAAGGAGTGGAGGAGGCCGGGCTCGCGCCTTCGTCGAAGCGCCGCAGCCACCCACCGGAGTCCGCCTTGCCGGTCCGCACGGCGGCGGCGGCCCGCACCAAGAGGTCGACGGGCTCGATCGGCGCGTAGCCGACGTTAGCCACGGCCTCGTAGCCGCAGCGGACGCGAACGGGTGCAGGGGACGGGGCGTCGGCCGCCGAAGCGACGGTGTTCGCGGACACCGAGCTGGCGAGTCGCTCGGCCAGCCGGCGCGCGCCGCCCGCATCCGTGCCGGGCGCGAGCACCGCGAACTCGCTCGCGCTGAGGCGCCCGATCACGTCCGACAGCCGAGCCGCCGATTTGATCGCCTGCACATACCGCCCCAGGCCGGTCCCGCCATGCTCGATGTCCAGCGCGAGTACGACACAGGCGAGCGGGC
>Ga0134126_10002348_pt1 | contig 23923 bp, 16 predicted proteins | sample KB31752_FD_96881 | JGI IMG/M metagenome (GOLD analysis project Ga0134126, IMG submission 96881) | Terrestrial soil microbial communities with excess Nitrogen fertilizer from Kellogg Biological Station, Michigan, USA - KB3-175-2 | ecosystem: Environmental > Terrestrial > Soil > Unclassified ... | reverse complement strand
GTCGGAAAATCCACCTGCACCACATAGGGGCAGTAATCCTTATTGGTGCAGGTAAAGATATACCGGTTTTGATTGTCCGTTGTATAGTTGACCGTAAGCAGGCGCTGAGCCGGTGAGGTGAGGTAAGCCACGGCCGCCAGGAGGAACAGGCATGCACTTTTCATATATGCTAATATACCAAAGTTTTGCCCACATGCGTTTACCGGTAAAACAGCTTTTCCATGAAAACCCTAGCCCTCGCGGCCCTTTTATAAGGCCACCGGTAAAAAATGGGGCGCCGCCGATTCCGTTGTCTCCGGCCACTGGACCATTAAAGACAACCGCGAACAACTGGCCTTCGGAGAATTGTATCTCAACAATGCCTCCCATGATACGTTGAAGAATGTCATATTCTATTATTTTATCAAAAGCATCAGGGATTCCAAAGAGGTTCGGACAGTGGACACTGCGGCGTTCAGGGATTACAACAGTCTGAATTGCCCCGGATAACGCGGCTGCGGCCAATTAAGGTTCCAGCACGTACATCCACAATAGCGTGAGCGGTTTATACGTTACATAACGTCACCCTATGCGTACAAAGACGTCGCACTAATATGGTGATTGTAAAGGAATAATACATGATTCCATTTTTACATAAGCTAATATCCGGCAAATATAGACCCCTAAAAAGGAAAGATTCGCGAGCCGGGGCGGAGGAACCTGACCATAAATTGTTAATGGAACAACTGGACAGGCAGAAGGCTTTTTATGAGAATATCCTGAATAAACTCCCCACCGACATCGCTGTTTTCGACCCCGATCATCGCTATCTTTTTGTCAATCCCGGCGCCATCAGCAATGAAGAATACCGCAAATTCATCATCGGAAAAGACGACTATGAATATGCGGCTTACCGTAACCGGCCGGCTTCCGTAGCGGATATGCGGCGGGCCAAATTCCTGGAGGCAAAGAACTCGGGGAAGGAGATCCGTTGGGAGGACACCCTGCCCGATCCAAAGGGCAATATGATCACGCATTTGCGGCGCATCTACCCGGTGTATGATGAACATGGAGAGCTCTCGATGGTGATCGGATTCGGGATCGATATCACGGAGCGTAAGAAGATGGAGGAGAAGCAGGCCGAGCTGGTAAAGCAGCTTTCCGCTCAGAACCGTCAGCTCACGGATTTCTGCAGCATCGTTTCGCATAACCTGCGGGCGCCGCTGGTGAACATGTCCATGTTAACCGATTTCATCGAGTCTGCCCAAGAACCCGAAGAGCAGAAACTGCTCATCACCAAATTGCGGCCGGTGATCGATAACCTGCACGCGACATTCAACGAGCTGGTGGAATCCATTCAGATCCGGCAGGACCTCGAGATCCAACGCGAAGATGTTTGCCTCGGCGACTGTCTGCAACGGACGATCGACGGGTTGCAAACGGAGATCAATAAGCTCGGCGCAAAGATCGAAACGGATTTCACGCAGGTCGAAGTCATCAACTATCCCCCGCAATATTTAAATAGCATCGTTCATAACCTCGTGAGCAATTCCCTGAAATATCATCATCCCGGCAGACCGCCGCTGATCTCCATCAAGACCCGAAAGGAAGGGGAGAAGGTGATCCTTAGCGTCCAGGATAATGGACTGGGGATCGACCTGGTGAAACATCGCGAGAATTTCTTTAAGATCGGAAAGGTCTTTCACCGCCACCCCAATGCCAAGGGCTTTGGCCTGTACATGACGAAGACCCAGGTAGAGGCAATGGGTGGCAGGATCTGGGTGGAAAGCGTCCCCGACGAAGGATCGGTATTTTATATTGAATTCGACAATCGGATAAAACAAGCGTCTTGAAAAGTATACTCCTCATAGATGATGACCCCATTTTTGTGTATTTGACACGGAGGATTATTGCTTCGATCAACTGTCCCTGCCAGATCAACGAATTCACGGATGGAGAGCTGGCGATCAGCCATCTCACGTCGATAGGGGAACGAACGGAGCTGTTACCCGATGTGATCTTTCTGGATCTCAGCATGCCGGTGATGGACGGATGGGAATTCCTCAAGGAGTATTCTGAATTGAAGCCTAAGTTGAAGAAGGATATCGCGTTGTTCATTGTCTCTTCGTCCATTTCCCCACAGGAGGTCGAGCGATCGAAAGGTTACCGGGCGGTAACCGATTTTTTGATCAAACCGGTGGAGAAAAGGAAGATCATAGAGATCATGGACAATGTGAAACTCTAAACCCTATTTATGTTCGATCCTGCCCTTATTGATCTTCCGATCCTGCGGAGGCGAGCCTATAACCTCCGGTGGGCGACCGTGCCTGCCGACGTCATTCCGCTGACAGCCGCCGATCCGGATATGCCCTGCGCCCCGGAGATTGCCGAGGCCATCGCACGATTTGCCCGCGAACGGTATTTCAGCTATGGTCCGCCCGATGGGATGCCGGAATTCCGCGAAAGCATGGCGGCCTATTTTCAGACCAGGCGGCAGATACCCGCTTCCCCGGGGTGGATCTTTCCTGTAGACAGCGCCGCTTTCGGTATCTATATCACCTGCAAAGCCTTTCTCTCCGCCGGCGACGAAGCCATTGTTTTCGATCCCGTGGATTTTTTATTCCGTTATGGCATCGAGGCGGCAGCGGGCCGGGCCGTGCCCTTTGCGATCCCGCCGGGAGAAGAAAAGGTAGATTTTGACCGGCTCGAAAAGCTGATCAACAAACGGACCCGGATGATCTGCTTATGCAACCCTTTGAACCCAACGGGTAAGGTCTTTACAAGACAAGAGTTACAGCAGTTTGCCGAATTGGCCGACAAGTACGATCTCACTATGCTCAGCGATGAGATCTGGAGCGATATCGTTTATTCCCCGAATGCTTATACAAGCATGGCCTCTCTTGGCAAACAAATCCGTGACCGGACGATCACCATCGCGGGTTTCAGCAAATCCTATGGGTTGGCAGGTCTTCGGATCGGCGCCGTGATGGCGTCCAACAGAGAGCACTATAATCTTTTGTTCAATACGTCGCTGCACAAGTCAACGGTACATGGGGCGAACCTGCTTTCGCAGGTGGCTGCCACGGCCGCACTCAATGAATGCGGAGAATGGCTGCACGACTTCCTGCAGCATCTGCAGCGGATGCGCGACCTCTGCGTGAACAGCCTCAATCGGATCGAGGGTGTTCGGTGCCTGGCGCCGGCAGGATGTTATGTCGCCTTCCCGGATATCACCGGTACGGGGCTTAGTTCCGGCGAGATGCAGGAATTGCTTTTCAATGAGGCACGGGTCGCCGTCGTACCTGGATTGCCAGAATGGTTTGGTGACGGCGCCAATGGTCATATCCGGCTCAGTTTCGCCACATCGGCGGATATCCTGACGCAAGCCATGGAACGGATAACAAACACAATACAACGGTTATGAAACCGAGCACTAATAACTTAGATGAATCGCGAGGTTCAATCCGACCATTGAACATTAATAATGAGCGGATTAAAACTGTGATCATCGGTGGCGGCATCGCTGGCATGGCCATGGGTACCTTTCTGAACAAGAAGGGGATCGAAACCGTTATCTGCGAAAAGCTACCTGGCATCACGGAGCGCGGACATGCGTTCCTGATGCATGCCGAAGCCATCGCCATCCTCTCCGAATTGGACGGTAACCGCGGTACCGGCGTTCCCGGCAGCGAGGTGAAAGGTTTCCAGCTGTTCCGTCCCGACGGACAGTTCGTCAAAAAAGCGCCGTTGGATGGTTGGCGCTGTATGAAACGGTGTACGCTTACTGCCTACCTGGAAAGTCTGCTGCCGGCTGGCACGATCAAAGGGGGCCGGGTCTTCTCGCATTTTATCTACGGGCAGGGCAGGGCGGTAGCCGCCGTCTTTACTAACGGAGAAACCGAGCACGGCGATCTCTTTATAGGCGCAGATGGGGGTAACTCCAAGGTCCGGCAAGCGCTTTTCGGCGAGGTGCGGATGAGCGAGATCGCCGTCAAGGAGGTCGTGGGCATGACGATGAATAGAACGCTGGCCCAGCGGTATGCCGGGACCTTTATCAAATACCAGCAAGCCGATTGCGGCCTGGCCTTTGGGATGATCCCCACAGGAAAAGAGGAGATCGTTTGGTTCATGCAATACGATCCGTCCATGGGGGATGTGGCAGAACATGACGCCGCGGCGCTCGCGCGGTTCTGTCAAACGATGCTGGCGGACTTCCCAGCGGAAGTGCAGAGTATCCTGCGCGGCAATGACTTTGACAAGACCTATATCTGGCATACCCGGGACTTCGACCTGCTGCCTGCTTTTCACAAAGAGAATGTGGTGCTGATCGGCGATGCCGCGCATCTCACCTTGCCGTTCACCAGCGCCGGCACCACCAATGCCATGGTCGACGCCAAGGTCCTGGCAAGTTGTATCGACCAGTGGGCTTGCGGGGAAGAGGCGTTTCGCGCTTACTACCGGTTACGCTCAGGTATCATCGACGAACATATCCGGCTGGGCCGGGAGCTGAAGAAAGTCTTTCTGTCACCTGCAAAGCAGGCCGAGGCGCCATTGCCTTTTATGAGCTCGGCCGGTGGGGAACAACGGCTCCGGGTACAGTATTTCACCGACCCCATCTGCTCAACGTGCTGGATCATTCAGCCGGCCTGGAAAAAGCTGATCCTCGAATACGGTCATTGTCTCGACATCCAATACGTCATGGGCGGGCTGTTGCCGTCCTGGAAAGAATGCAGGGGAAAGATCCAGAGCCCCAGCGATGCGGCGATGCACTGGAAGGAGGTCGCGGACTCGTATAAGATGCCGCTGGATGCGGGCGTGTGGACCGAAGATCCCTTGTCCTCCAGTTTCCCGCCATCTATAGGCTTCAAGGCGGCACAGCTGCAGGACGGGCAGAAGGCCCAGCTTTTCCTGCGGCGGGTACGCGAGATGATCTTCCTGGAAAAAAAGAACATCATGAAATGGCGTTTCCTCGAAACGGCGGCACTGGAAGTTGGTTTGAATACCATCCAATTCCGCAGCGACTATATGGGTGCGGCGCGGGACGCTTTTGAAGCCGATCTGGCCCTGGCCGCCGAATTGGACGTCCTGAGCTTTCCCACGCTGATCTTTACCGATCCGTCCGGCGAGGCCATTCGGTTAAAAGGCTATCAATATTACCAGGATTTTGAGAAAGTCATTCTGCAATTGATGCCGGGGGCCGTCAAAGCGCATTTCAACCACGAGCCGACGAGCCTGTTCCGGCAATTCCCAACGATGGTGGATGCGGAGTTCGCCTTGCTGAGCAATCTCCTGCGCAAGGAAGCGCGGACGCTGTTGCAACAGCTCAACAAGGACGGTTTTATCGAAAAGATCGAGTCCGGCAATGGGGTGCTGTGGAAGAAGAAATGATTAACTGCCCATACAGAATTCTTTGAGGCTGGACCTGCCCTCGAAAAAATAGCACGTGGCGATAAACTTCTTTACATACTCCCTGCTCTCAGCCGGCAGATAACTCTGCAATTGCCAGTAATGGTGGCTGCCGGCCATGTGCATCGCATGATAAACGGAGGCTTCGCCGCCATTGTACGCCGCGAAGACGAGGAGCCAGTTGCCAAATTCGGCGTGGAGGTCTTTGAGGTATCGGGCTGCGGCGCCGGTGCTTTTGCCATAGAGTTTGCGTTCGTCTTTGCGCGCGGTGATCTTGAGACCCAGCAGACGGGCGGTCTCCGGCATCAATTGCCAGGGGCCCACAGCGCCTACGCGCGACACCGCTTTGGTCTTGAGATCGGATTCTATCACGGCGAGATATTTCAACTGGACCGGGAGCTCGTAGGCGTTGAATACGGAGTCCGTAATCGCAAACGGCGAGCGGCTTTTTTCTTTGACCTGATCCAACTCTTCTCTGTTAGCCCTGATATAGGTCCTAATGAATTGCCGGGTCTTTTGATTGAGATGCATCTGCTCCATGGAGATGCGGGATTCGTTCTCTTCGCGGAGCAGGTCGGGTTCGCCGGCTGTTACACACGGTATGATCAACAATAAAGCAAATCCTACCAATATGGGTTTGATCAATGTCGGGTTCATGGGTATCCGGTTTTCAGTCCTGGTTATCCAAGCCCGGTGCCAACCTACAAACGCATCAAAATGAAGGGGTTAGCCCGACCGTATTTTTACGGTGCTTCCCAAAAATAGACGCCGGTCCCCTGCGGGGGAATGTGACGGCAATGTCAATGCGGGAACCAGATCTCGTAGATCGTAGGCCACAGTTTTCCTGTGACGTAGATCTTATCGGTTTGTTTATCGTAGGCGATGCCATTGAGCACTTCGGCCGTGGCATATTTGTTTCTCGTGTCGAAAACGAGATTGGTGAGATCGAGGACGCCTGCCACATTGCCGGTCTTAGGATCGATCTTGACGATGTGGTTGTTCTGCCAGATATTGGCATAGATATACCCCTTGATGTATTCCAGCTCGTTGAGGCTGTCGCGCGGAACGCCATTTTGGATCACCTGGAGCTTTTTGACGGGCTTGTAGGTGTTGGGATCGATATAGGTAAGCATATCGGTGCCATCGTCCATGATGAGCAGGCTATCATCGGTCGTGAGACTCCAGCCTTCCTTGTTGGCAAAATTGAACTGGCCCATGGGTTTAAAGGTCTTCGCGTCGTAGACGAAACATACGTGGTTCTGATAGGTCAGCTCGAACAATTTCCCCTTAAGGAACACGATCCCTTCGCCAAAATAGGTGTTCCTGTCGAGCTCTATCTTATCGTGCATCTTTCCCGTGAGCGTATCGATGGGGCCTACCAGCGACCGGGTCTGGGGCAGTTCCTGCGGCGAGCCCGTGCTTTCGTAAAGCTGACCATCGTGTACCGTGAGCCCTTCGGTGAACAGCGTGGTATCGTGCGGAAAGGTCTTGACGACCTGGTAGCCGATGTTCGGAACAGCAGGGGCCGCCTCCGGAGTATCGTTGGTCGTGGCCTGTTTATCGGAATTGGAGCCGCAGCTGTAAAGGAAGAGGGCCGGGAGTAAGAATGCCAGGAACCATTTTTTCATGGGCGGAAGTTAAGATTTTTCTTTTGGAGAGAAGTCCAGGGGGACGAGGACTTTTATGCTGATGTTCCGGCCCATATTGAAGATCCCCGGCTGGATCCCCGGCGGCACCACGGGGTTGTCGAAATATTTCAACCGGCTCATGTTGGACTGGTAGTTGACGTTGGCAAGATTCGTCCCTTCGATGTTTACCTGCAGGATATTTTTTCCTGCGGCATTGGTGATCTTGAAGCCGACGCCCGCGCCCAAAAGATTATAGCCTGCTGTATAGGTCTCGGTACCATAGGCGGCGAAGAACCGGTTCTGCGCGTTATAGTGATCGAAACCCATAAAGGCATAGAGATTTTTAAAATGCCCAAAGCCCTTATTATACGTGCCCCGGAGTTCGGTGTGGGTGTGCAGCGGCGGAATGAACGGCAGGTACTTCATGCTGTCCGGCGCTTTGCCGTTGTCGATGAGGTTTGTGCCGTAAGTGAGGGTCAGCGCATTTTCGAAATGCAGCCAGGAAACGGGATGGATGTCGAGATAGAACTCGCCGCCATCGATGCGGGCGCTGCTTTGGACATAGGTGAACTTGCTATATTGGCCGTTGGGGTTAGGAGACCCGTCCGGGTTGACACGTTCGGCATTGCCATTGGCATCGAGAAGCTGTTCCTGGAAAATATAGTTCTGGATATGGTTGTCGTAGAGGCTGACGCTGGCCGTGAGATGTTTCCCGTTGTAGGCGACGCCGACGTCTCCCTGGACGCTGAACTCCGGCGAGAAATGAGTATTGCCCACATGGTAGATCTGTGAACCGGGGTCGGGGCCGTTGGCGGACAGTTCGGCGATGCTCGGGGCGCGGAAACCACGGGCGATATTGGCTTTGAATACCAGCTGATCCGTAATGTTGTAGGCAGCGCCAAAGCTGCCGGAGAAACCAGAGAAGGTCTTCTTCAGGGCTTCGAATTGCTGGGTCACGCCGGCCGTGCCATCGGGATTAGGTCCTTTGTAGAGGGTAGGGTAGTAGTTGACGGCGGTGTCGATATACGCCGGCGAGCCATGGAAGCTGCGGGTATCGTAACGGGCGCCTGCCGAGATGTCGATCTTTCCGTAGCTCTTTTTGACGACGAAGAAAGGACCGATATCGAACTGATGATAAGCCGGAATGGGGAAATCGGTGCTATACCCCAGGGCATTGTTCTGGTACATGCCGTTGACACCGGTGCTGATATCATAACCGTTCCCCACGGTAATATTGTATTTGAAATCATAGGTGTAGGTATTCAGCTCCAGGTTGAGACCGGGGATCGCCGGCTCGGTGGGATGCGTGAATTCCCGGCGATGAGAATATTGCCAGCCGAGATTGAAGAGCAGATCCCCCTTGTTCAAATGGATGGTGCTGATATCGTAGATGCGATAGAGCTGGACATGTTGATGATTAGTAGGGAGATCGTAGGAGTTGAGGACGCTGCCCGGAACGATGGGCCGGTAGGTATCCGAGTCGGTGGTCTGGTAGGTGAACTTCCGGGTCAGCGAGTCGCGGCTGCCGTCGGGGATGGCCTGCAGATCGTCGAAGAGCGAGGCGTTGAGATACGAAGAGCCCCATGATTTGTTGAGGCCGATCATGCCGCGGACGTCTTTTTCGCTGAAATTGGTAGCATAGACCCGGCCGTCGTGCTGGTCCCGGTAGTCTTTGGCGATCTTGTCCGAAGCCTGTACACCCCAGACCAGACCGTTCTTATTGCCTTGAAGTCGTAACGACGAATTGACCAGGCCGTTGTTCGTGCCATAGAGACCGCTCACATAGCCCATGATCTTTCCATCGGGCACCGGGCTCGGAGTAATGAGATTCACGACGCCGCCGATCGCATCCGAGCCATAGCTCAGGCTGGCGGGGCCTTTGATGATCTCGACGCGGTCAATCGAATTCTGGTCTACCTCGATGCCGTGTTCGTCGCCCCATTGCTGTCCTTCCTGGCGGATGCCGTCTTCGGCCGTCACGACGCGGTTATAGCCGAGCCCATGAATAAAGGGCTTCGAGATATTGGGGCCCGTTGTCACGGCGCTGATGCCGGGGAGGTTGGCGATCTCGTCGATCACGTTGCCGGCAGCCGAGTGTACCTCGATATATGCCTTGGTCACGGCTACGATGGGCACCGGATCACGCCGCAGCTCGGTGGCCTTGCTGACGCCGGTGACGACCACCTCCGCGGATTCGATGGTCGCGGGCTGCATCTGGGCGTCCAGCTGCGTTGTCCTGGCGAGGTCGACACGTCTGTTGAAGGTGCCATAGCCGACATAGGTGATCTGTACAAGATAGACACCGCCAGGAAGCTTGTTGAGCATATACTTCCCATTCACGTCGGTGATCGTGGCAGTTTTAAGATCGGGGATCGTGACGGTGGCGCCGGCGATGGGTTTGCCGTCCTTGTCTGTCACGGTGCCGGTGAGGGTGCCCGATAGCACACCGGGGCCTCCGGGATCGCGGGGTTTGGCGGAATCTGCGGGGCTGCCCGGGGGCCTTGTGAAAGGCGCTGGGCCACCTGGTCCGTCGAAGCCGGCGGCTTTGCTATGTCCTGGAAAGATAAAGAGTGCGAATAGAATGAACGATAAGATAGATCGCCGTCCCATAAAAGCGTTGATTGAGCGGTAGTAAATATTGTGCTGTCGAAGTCATCCGGCAAGGCAAGCGGGTAGGTCAGACATGGGCGGGCGGGCCCCGAAGCGAGGAGAGGGGTTTCTCGGCGGCCGAGAAGGGGGGAAGGTAAGCGGTAGCCATGACCACGTGTACGGACCTCACGGGAGGCGGCACCTCGATAGAAGCGGTGCCGGTGAGCGGCATGAGGAAATCGTCGATACAATCACAACTGGGCTGTAGCTTGTCTACCGTGGTGTGTTTGGACGCGGACAGCGCCTTTGTTTCATGGAGCCAGTGGTGCATCCATAAACGCAATCCCATTTTCTGGGTAAATACCAGAACGAGGGCTAAAGCAACTATGCGGACGTTCAATCTACGCATGCGATCCAAAGCGCTTGGCGCTTTAGCAAAAATATGGCTTTGGCGTCAGTTTGCAACGGATTGTTAATCCCGATTAACATATACGCATCTAATCGCTGCCGCAAGCGGGCCCCTGGCGTCTGCCTCCAATTCCCTGGCTTTATTCAGCGCGGCCGCGCGGTCGATCCGGTTGATGGCCAGCAGCGCGGCGGCTTCCACGGCATAAGAAGGATGCCTCAAGGCCTTGTCGAAGAGCGGAATATACTTCTTGTTTTTCTCTCCTCCGAGGAACTCGATAGCAGCGGCCCTTACAAGCGTATTGGAATCGTTTTGGGCGAGAAGGACGATGATGGGAGTCGCTGCTTTGCTGTCGGCTGAAGTTGCCTGGAGCGCTGCCAGCCTCAGGCCATAATACCTGTCTTCCAATCCTTTCAGCAGGATCTGTTGTGCGTTGGGATCATCTTTCTGCGCTATTGCTGCATCGATGGCCTGTTTTCGGTCGAGATAGAGCGGGGCATGGGTATATTGGAAAAGCAGCTCGGGCATGGTCTTGTGATCGGTGATCCTGGCGACGAGGACCCTTTGGGCATCAATATTGATGAGGTCTGGCTGCGCGGCTGTCTTGAAGCTCAGGGTGTCGGCTTTGGTGGTAAGCCACACGTTGTGGCGTTCTACTTGTCCATGACAGTAGATGTCGATGGCTATAGGAAGCCGGTAGGCCTCGCCCTGTTGGGTTTGCTGCAGGTAGAGGTTGGATGCGCCGGTAGCAGGGTTATAGTCGTGCCGGACATCGAGTATCGGGTGGCCTGGCCGGTAATACCATTGATCAAAGAACCAGGTAAGGTCGAGACCGCTAACCTCCTCCAAAGCCAGTCTTAGCTGCTGGACCTCACCGTTTCCAAAAGCATGCTGATGCAGATAACGGCTTAACCCCGTGTAAAAAGCGGAATCGCCGAGATAGGTGCGAAGCATGTTCAGCACATTGCTCCCTTTATAATAAGTGACCATGTCGAACATGTCGAACTCGTTGGCATACCGATGCCGGACGATAGGCCGGGTGGCCGCATGAGCATTCCCGAGATACGCCTGCAGATCCCGATCGCGCAAGGCGTCCTCCGCGTCTTTACCGTATCGATGACCCGCCCAGAGACCATCGCTGAATTCGGAAAAAGTCTCATCGACGGCCTGGTTGCCCCAGTTGCGGCAAGTCACGAGACAACCAAACCATTGGTGAAACAGCTCGTGGACGATGGTGACCTGCCCCTTATCGTAATAGGCGTCGAGAAGTTCACGCGGGGTTCGTTGTACATATTCGTTGAGGAGGGTCGCCGTGGTATTCTCCATGCCGCCGCTGGAGTAATCGCGTACGACGATCTGCGCATATTTGTTCCAGGGAAAATCGTAGTGCAGGGTTTTTGAAAAGAAATCGATGACCTCCGGCGTGACGCCGAAGATGGCCTTGGCATAGGGCGCGTATTTCGGTTCGAGATAGTAATCCACCGGTTTCCCGCGCCAGTGGTCATGATAGACCCTAAAATCGCCCACGGCCAGCATGAAGAGATACGGCGGGTTGGGCAGATCCATCTTCCAGATGTCGGTGCGGGTGCCGTCATGGTTGTCGTGTTGTTCCGCCAAACGACCATTGGACAACGTGACGTATTTGGCCGGTACGGTGAGGCGTAGCTCGCTGGTGGTCTTTTGGTCGGGTCGGTCGATGGTGGGGAACCACACGGAAGCGTTTTCGGTCTCTCCCTGGGTATAGACCTGTACGGGCTTGTTCTTTTCGCTGCTGTCCGGGTTGACGAAGTAGAGACCCTTGTTGTATTTGAGCAGGGTAGTATCGGCGAGCCTGAGCTCGTTAGGCTTGGCAATATAAGTGATGTGGAGAGTGTAGTTGTCTTCTCTTTTATAGGTCTTGTCCAGGCGGATGGCGATGGACTGTCCGTCGTATCGATAGTGCAGGGGCAGCTCGCTGCCGGACTTGATGATGGCGATGGCCCGGATCTCCATGCCTTTGGCGTCGAGCGTCAGGCTGTCGGTAGGGTAAAAATGCGGGCGCAGGGTGAGCTGCTCCTGGCCATAGAGATAGCATTTTTTATAATCGAGGCGGATGTTCAGCCGGGTGTGGACGAGATCGTTGCTTTGGGTCGCCGATCCGCGCCATGTCCCCGGTGAGCCATCGGCGGGCTGTGGTGGTTGGGGCTGTGCGAAGGCTTGTAGCGTCAGTAACGCAGCGGGTAACGTGAGCAGTTTCATCTTGCGGGCGTTTTGGCACGCTGAAATTAGCCGTTTGCCCGCTTATTGCGTTTCCGTTCATCCGAATTTTAGCGGGCTTTGGCTCTCGAGACCCAGTCCGGCGGGGTGATGCCGGCCTGGCGCAGCAGGAGGTTCAGCTGCGCGGTATGGTGCTGGACATGGCGCATATTGTACAACAGCAGCTCGAAAAGGCTGAAGCTCTTGTATTCGGATGTAAAGCGTTTATACAGCAACTCTTCGCCGGTGTTGGCCTGCAATTGCTGTTCCAGACCTTTGCGGCAATGGTGGAGAAAGTTCAGCACCTCTTCCTTTTTGTAGACGCGGTCGGGCAACGCACCGTCTTCAAATTCGGACAGGGTGAAAGGCTTTGGTGGATGGTAGTCCTTTTCCATCGGCGTATCGGAAAGATAATAGTCGGTCCAAAAGGTCGTGTGATAGGCGAGATACCAGAATCTCGAATGTTGATCCCACTGGTCATCGGGACAAGCCTGGATGGCGTTCTCGAGCATGTCGAGGGCCGCGCCGAATTGCTGGCCAATCAATTCCGGGATGGTTGCTGACATAGTAAAGCGAATTTACTACCCGATAGGCATATAGGCAACTGCTTCGGGCTCGAGGGTATGTAGCGGCTGGTTTTGACAGAGCGGTTTTTCGGTGATTGGTTTGGCCGGGCTTTGTCTGGTGCTCTTTTTTGATCGGGCAGTCGCCGGTTTGACGGATGCACGGTGTCTATCCGTGGTGACCAGCTTCTTTTCCCGCTGCATCCGTGCATAAGGCGTCATGCGCTGTTCCCGGGTCAGCGGCGCCGTTTTCCTCTTGCCGGGCGTGGACCCGATCTTCGCGACGACGATGGCAAAGCCGATGATCAGGCCCAGCAGCGTGATGACATTGCCGGGGAGATGGACGGTCCCGGAAAAGGGCAGCGAGACATCTGCGGCGATACCCAGCGAGTCGATGCCGTTGCGGACATTCCTGGGCAGGTGGTCATGTACGAGGTAGGAGATCAAACCGGTGGTCGCTGCCGCGAAGAAAAAGAAGAACATCCCGACCGCCACGGCGCCCAGTCTGGGAAGGGTCTGCCGCCAGGTCGTCCCGCCGAGACCCGAAGGGAAAACCAGGATCACCGCCGCATAGACGAAGAAGAAAAGGGCCGCTACCAGGATCACGTCGATGGAGAAGGGCAGACGAATGGGAATGTCGAAAATAATGAGACTCGGGCTGATCGTCGCCTGTCCGGAAATGCCGGGGGCTAGCTGAGAGATCAGGTATTGGCCCGGGTAGAGACAGGCCAGCAACAGCAGGGACGCAATAACCAAAGCGGGAAAAGGTCTTGCCTTTTTACCGCGAGTAGGAGTAGCCATAAAAATTGTTTGGTAGATATTGCCATGCTGAAGCTGTAACGTTGTCGAACAAATAGTGTACCATTTGTTCCGATCGAATGCTTAATTTTCCGGTATCATGAATACCCGGTCCTTTTCCCTCGAAGTCTCTCCCGCTATTGGTGCGGTTACGGCGGAGTACGTGTTGCCCGAAAAGCCCGCATGCCTGATGACCCTTGCCCATGGAGCAGGCGCCGGCATGAATCATCCCTTTATGGTCTCGCTGGCGACGGCGCTGGCGGAGGTGGGTATCGGGACCCTTCGGTTCAATTTTCCTTTTACCGAAGGCAAAAAAGGAAGACCGGATACTCCCGCCGTTGCGCATGCCACCATCGCCGCGGCGCTGGACCGCGCCCATGCCGATTATCCCTCCTTGCCGCTGTTTGCCGCAGGCAAATCCTTCGGGGGACGCATGACCTCGCAATACCTCGCCGAACATCCCCACACCGAGGTGAAAGGGATCGTTTTTTATGGTTTCCCCTTGCATCCGCCGGGCAAGCCTGGCATCGAAAGGGCGGAACATCTGAAAAAGATCAGGGTACCGATGCTTTTTCTCCAGGGCACGAAAGACGATCTGGCCAGCTGGGGCCTCATCTATTCCGTGTGCTCGTCGCTCTATAAAGTCAGGCTTGTGCAATTGGAAGGGGTGAACCACGCATTCAAAGCCGGCAAGAAAGACGTCATGGCTATGCTGGTTGCGGCGACGAAGGCCTGGATGCTGCGGTGAGATATTGCCTCCGCCCACGGGTGTTTTTGGCCCAAAAACCCTTGTAATTGCCGCATTTGCCCCTCCCCGGGGTGTTGACTACATCGTACTTTGGAGGCACAAACACTTCTTTTATGGATCAATCATTCGTGAATAGATGCCTGCTGTGGACCCTGTTTTTTTTGCTTCCTGTCCTGAGCCAGGCACAACAAGCCATAGGCTACAAACTGGATAAGATGCCGGCAGACCTGGAGACGGAACTGGCGCTAAGTTCATTACCGCCGCATCTTCGTTCCGGCGCCACCGTTTATCTTTTGGACCCGGATAAGGGATATTATGCGGTGCGTCGGGGAACAAATGGATTTGTGTGCTTTATCGACCGGACGGATTGGGAGTGGGGAGAATTCCGCAAGGACATCTATGCACCCATGGGGTATGATCCCGAAGGGGCCCGGACCATCTTTCCCGTTTACCGGGATGTAGCAGCGATGCGCGCCTCGGGAAAACTTACGGGTTTGCAGATCAGGGACACGGTGATCAGCCGCTATCATCGGGGCCTCTATAAAGCGCCGGGGAGGGCCGGGCTTTCCTATATGCTGGCGCCCATCATGCGGGTCTACACGGGCAAGCCCGGCGATGAGTCGGTTATGACGATGACCATGCCCCACTATATGTTCTATGCCTCCTATGTCACGGGCGCCGAAATGGGTATCGATAACGACTCGCCCCGGGGACCCTGGTGGATCAACTCGGGGGATGCGGTGATGGGCAAGGGCAAAGGCCCCGTGGGCTTTGTCGTCATGGCTGCCGGCGAGACCCAGACGGCTAAGATCGTCAAGGATGGACATGCGCTTTTGACGCGTCTGGCCGCCTATAGCCCCTATTTTAAGCCAGACGACATGAAGATGCATTAGTGAGCGGCGAAGACAAACGCCCGAACCAGGAAACAGGTTGCAAACCTTCGATGAGCTGGCCTTCGATAGACCAGGCTGGAGTACCCCGGACGCCCGCCTGACGCGCCTTGTCTCCGATGTCGCGAGAAGGCGGAGGTAAATGTTTTACCGGATGAGCACTACGGTGCCTCTTTTGCTGATCACCTTACCCATGTAATCGGTCCCTTTGGCTTCCCACATATACGTGCCGCTATCCTGCAATCTGCCCTGGACGTGGCCATCCCATCCCTGTCCCATTTGGTTCGTGCCAAAGATCAGCTGCCCCCAGCGGCTGTATACGCGGAAATAATCGAGTGTCGCCATGCCGAAACAAACGGGGCGGAACAGGTTGTTGCTGACCCCGCCCGGCGTAAAGGCATTGGGTACATAGATATCCGCGCGGGCATTCGCAATCGTCACATTCACGGTGCCGGTACCATTGCAGCCAAAAGTATCGATTGCGCTTACCTGGTAGGTGATATGGGTAATCCCCGGCGGGAACCGGGCGACGGGATCGGCAATGCCGGGATTGCTGAGATCGGTGGAAGGCGTCCACTGGTACTCGTCTTTGTACGGGTCGTTGGTGGATGCCTGGAAATGCAATGGTTCATCGACGACCACGAGTGTGTCGTTACCGGCATTTACCTTGATAGATGGGACGACGGTCACGGCAAAGGTGTCGGCCACGGGGATAGGACAGCCTGTATTTACGATATGGAGGATATAGTTCGCGGTTTGGCCAGGGGTTGCAAGGATATTCGCGGAAAAAGGTAAGGAGGAGATCGTGCCCCCGGTTCTGCCGTTCTCACGGCTTCCGCCGACAAACGGTCCGGAGCTTGTCCACGTGTATTCGGTGCCGGTGGTTATCAGCGCCTGCAGCGGCACCGTTTCACCATAGCACACGGTGGTATCGGCAGGATCGATGCTTGCCTGGGGGAGGGCGCCGGGATATAGGCCGACATATAAGCTGCCGGTGATGGTCGTACAGCTATTCTGCTCGGTGACAACCACGGGACCGGGTTGGGCGCCGACCTTGACGACAATAGAATTGGGGCTGCCGCCCGGGGTCATGGTCCAGCCGGCGGGCACCGACCAGTTGACCGCAGCGCCAGCCAGCAATGGAACGGAATAGGTCTCCATGCTGTTGACACAGGCCAAGGTATCGCCGCTTATCCGGAGCCCGCCGCAATCGTCTCTAAGCGCAAAATAGGCATAGGCAAAATGGCCGCCGGGGACACAATTGTCCGCTTCGAAGGTCAGGGATACCTGCTCGCCCCGGTAAGCAGAAAGGTCGAAAGTGACCTCGGTCCAGCCTTTTGTCCAGACGTCCTGCAGATGCTGGTCCGGATTCTGGGCGTTGGGCGACTCGTTAGGGGTGGCTAGAGGGCTGGGGGAGAACCCATTGGCCCGTGCCGCCGCCGAATCGAGCTGGGAACCGTTCGTTGGCAGGTAATAGGCCGGTGATGCACAGGTGAGCACCCCCGCAGGAGTAGTCACGATCGCCCGCGCCATCGGCTGATCCTCCGAGGCGTGGGTGCCATTCTCCAGCACCATGGCATAGGCATAGGTCATGGTATAGGGCAGGGTGCGGGGACCTGCCGGTACATTGATGAGATAGCTTATCCCCCGGACATAGCCGCCCAGCGGGCCACTGGTGGCTTGATTGCCCGGCTGTCCGTTTGGATCACCAGCCTGGTGGATGGCCACGGATGTCGACCCCAGTAAGATGGAATATTTGTAAGCATAGCCATTGATGGTCGGGATGGTCGGGAAGCTCCCAAAAGGGTCCGTTCCCTGGCTGGTGATGACCTGAATGCCTTTCACACTCGGCAGGTCGTATTCCGGGAGAGCCGATGCCCCGATGGTCCCATTGGGATAAGCAAAATTGGAATCGTAAACGCTGAGGATCGCGCCCGGGCCGTTACCCGCCTTGTTGTTGCCGGTATAGGCTTGCCAATGGGTAAGATTGGCGCCGGAGAAATTGATATTGATCGGGCAGGATTGCATCTGTTCTGCCGAGGGCAGCGCAGCAAGGGTGGCTAGAACCACCGACCAAAAGATCTTTCCCGGCCATACCATAGCAGTTGTTTGGGCTCCCTGTAAAGTTACTCCAATAGTAACGGAGGAAACGCCCTGGCGGTTGTTTATTTTGTCGGCGGCCGGAAGACGCCTTTGTATACCTTTCTAATGAGTGCTTTATCTTCTGCCGGCAGACTGTCCGGCGGGACAGGCTGGTCTTGTTTCCGGAGCCCTTTTTGATTGATCTCACCCAGCAGGCTCCAGTTCCTGGTGGTACCTGACACCGGTTCTTTGGCCGGCAGATCATAGCGCGTGAGATCGATGACCTTTTCGTCGTCCCCGTTGACGCTGCTGAGCAGGGCCAGCCGGAAATCCTTATTCATAAACCACCGGATCTTTTTATCCTTATCCGAGCCGCCGATACCGGAGCCCGTTTCTTCAAACCGGTAATTGAACGAATTTTGCCGGTAGTGTTTCCGCCAGATCAATCCGAATTCGCCCTGCGTTATGCATCGAACTCCCGGCCACCGTTTTTTGATCTCTTGCAACCACAGCGTCATATCGCCGACATCGTACGGCAGGGAGAGTTCCCAGCAATCGGTGACCCAGGCGAAACCGTTTAGCTCGAATCCTTTATCGAAGTGGATAGCGGTAGTATGCATCATCTCTTCGAGACCCGTTTTAAGCCCGTATCTACCTATTGTTTCAATAGGGCCAACGCCCATCCTGCTATTGAAGCCGTGCTGGAAACCGGCTCTTCTGCCGGCTAAAAAATCGACTGTCCATCCATCCAGGTTTACACAATCGACGAAATCATCCTTCCCCTGCGCAGGTTTACAAAAATGCTGCAAAGACGGATAATAAGGATAGCACACCGAGCCATCACCATCCTGGTTGTCGATGGAATATTGGCTCCAGATGTTTCCCTGGCACACATGTATCCCTTCCTCCTTTGCCAGGTATTCCTGATTTTTGGAAGATAAGAACCCGGCTAGGATGCTTAGCGGGCGATATCCATGGCCTACGATCTCCGTTATTTTAAGCAATCCTTCGTGCAAGTCTTTGTTGACCTGGTCGGTGGAATTATAGGCGTTGGCAAAATAGGCGCCCGGGATAAAAGTGATCTCGTCTCCATACTGGTAGTGATACCCGGCAACGATCGACCTTATCTGCCGGTAATTTTCAGTAGTGTCATGGAGTGCCAGCCAGCTAAGGGCCCAGGTGATCTTCGCACCCGGGAACCCTTTAGCAATGGCTTTTCTGAAATTGATAACCCGTTCCGGGGTATGCAGGCTGCGTTCATCATGGCCGACATTTCTATCCCGGGATACTTCGATTTGATTGACCCGGATGACGGTATTCAAGGTCAAAAAGCGATTCCCCATTAAGGAGAGGTCTTTTGCGGCCGGCGTCTGCGCCGTAAGAACGCTTGCCGGGAACAAGGCCAATAGCAAATAGCCTATTATGACAGGAGTCTTCATATATGTACAGTGGGGTTACCAGCCGGGGTTTTGCGTGAGTTTGGGATTAAGCGCAACCTGCTTGGTGGGTATGGGCAGCAAATAATTCTTTTGTGGGTCAAATGTTCTTTGGGTGCCCGGTTGCAATACCTTGAATCCATTTTGGAGCTGGCTGGAAGGGGTATTGTAAAAAAAGCTATTATAGCTGTTGCCGTCCAGTGTGATGACCGGGTTAGCCCATTGTGTTCCCACGACGTCGATACTCAACAGGGGCTGGGGCAATGCGGTTTCGGCGGTCTTCCACCGGCGCAGATCGTCCCACCGGAACCCTTCGAAAGCGAGCTCTACGGTCCTTTCCCTTCTTATCTCCGTTCTCATATCCAGGCCGCCCGCCGTTACAAAAGCATTTGTCAGATGAGGCATATTCACCCTGTCCCTCAATACATTTATCGATAGATCGAGGTCCGCGTCGGAGATGCCGCCGTTGCGTTCGTACTCGGCTTCGGCATAGGTGAGCAAAACCTCCGCATATCTCAAGTCATTCCAGTCGAACTCGCCGCCGCCATTGCCGGGAGTAGGTTCTTCCGAGATAAATTTGTAAAGCATATAGCCGGAATTCTCATTTCTATTGTTGTCTACGCCGGGCCATTGAGGTCGGTAGGTATCGTACTGGGGTCTGATGATGCTTATCGCGGGTAGGATCAGGGATTGTGTCATCCGCGGATCCCTGTTATAGAACTCGGAGCGGCAGGAGTCATAGCCCTGGAATAAAGGCGACTTGTCGATGGGCAGCCCATCCGTGCACAGATACATGTCGGCGGCTTGTTTCGTGGGGTTCAGGTTGCCCCATGATACACCATAGGCCCATCCGTTCACATTGATGTTCGTGCGGTATTTTTTGGCTATGATGGACTCCGGGTTGTTCTCGCTCGTCTGGTCTATGAACAAATACCGGTAGCTGCTGGCGCCTTTTCCCTGGTACAACGAGTACGATTTGCTATCGATGACATGCTTTGCCTCGGCGATAGCCTGATCCAGTAAGGTGTCTCCATCGCCCGAAGCGTGAAATTTTCTCCAGGTACCTTCGAACAGACAAACCCGTGCTTTAAAGGCCTCGGCTGCTTCCTGGCATATCCTTCCCGTTCCCGCATCATTTTTTACGGGCAAATAGGCGATGGCATTGTTGAGATCACTCAGGATCGAATCCATGACCACATCGCGGGGAGCCCTTGCATCGAAGACCATCGAGTCCGTGGGCAATAAAACCTGGTTGATAATGGGAACGCCGCCGAACAATTTGAAGAGCGTGAAATAATTGTAGGCACGGAAAAAATACCCCTCGCCCAAAAAGGGTAAGATGCTGCTTTTTATAGACGATCCCCGTCCCTCTTCGATCAATTTATTCGCATTCCGGATCGCGCTATAGGGGTTATCCCAGTTGTTGTCCTGTTCGGGCGCCACATAGGTACCCGAGCTCACCGGATCGATGTCCGTGCCAAAGGCCAGATCCGACATATTGTCGCTATTGTTCGTGCCGGAATAGTGCGGATCGTCGAGGGTATTGAGATAGAACCAGTTTGCCGCAAGTTGAAAATCATTGGAGGTCTGCCAGAAAGTGAGATCGGAGATCTCCGATTGCGGGGTCAGATCGAGCTGTTTTTTACAGCCGGTAGTGAACAGGAATACTATACTTATGAAGATTGGAATTCGGATTTTCATCGTTGTTCGAATTTAGAAGTTAACATTCACCCCAAATGAAAAGGCACGATACATGGGATAGTTATTCTCATAATAAGCGGTATTGGTTGGGTCGGCCGTGATCGGCGGAACATAGGTCTCCTCGGGGTCATACATATGCCCCCATGTTCCTTTGGCCAGCTCGAAGATATCCTGGCCGCTTACATAGACCCTCACGCCACGGAGCTTGAGCTTGCTGATCTGTAGTCCATTGAACGTATATCCTACGGTGAGGTTCTTTACCCGCAGGTATCTTGTATTTTCCAGCCAAAGCGACGAGAATTGATAGTTGTTGCCTTTAATAGTGCCATTGTTGGACAGCCGTGGATATTCGGCATTCGTGTTGGTTGGGTTATACGTCCTGCCATAAAAATAATCCAGCGGCTGGAACCAAAATTCTCCCAGGGGAACGCCGAAATTGCCATTGCCCCGCCAAACATATTTGTTACCCGTGCCCTGTAAGATAAAGGAGAAGTCAAAGCCTTTGTATTTCAATCCCCCGGTGAGGCTATAGGTAAGCTTCGGGATCTGCGATCCCAGGAACACGGCGTCGCCGTTACGGCCTTTGGTCTTGTCCCCATAGGTGGTGATCTGACCGTCGCCGTCGATATCCTGGTACATGACATCTCCAACGCCGAGTCCGCCGTATCCATTAGGCTGTGTAGCGGGCACAATGCCTTTCCCGGCGTATTTTGAAGCATAGGCATCCAACTGTGACTGCGACCTGATAACGGAACCCTTGTACCCAAAATAGGAATCCAGCGGATATCCCTGCCGGGCCTGTGTCAAACCCAGGTTGTAGACATCCTGACCCTGAAGATTGGTGACGATATCGGTGTTATAATTCAGGATTACGCCCACATTGAACCGGACAGCGCCTATTTTGCTGTTCCATGACCCGTTGAATTCCCATCCTTTATCCAGCAGGCTGCCGGCATTCGACGTGGGGGCCGAAGCGCCGAGGGTGCTGGGGTAGGTGACGCTGACCAGCATATTGTTATTGTTCTTGCGGTACACATCAAAGGAAAGAGAAAGCTTCGATTGGAGCAGCACGAGGTCAAATCCAAGATCTTTTGTTTCGATCGTTTCCCAGGTCCGGTCCGGCGAAGCGATCCCGCTGAGCGAAGCCATTTTTGAGACGGTCGATCCGTCTATGGGATATTGTCCGCTGATATTGATCAGCTGAATGTAATCGAATAAGCCCAGGGTAGGGATATCCTGATTTCCGGTCTTGCCCCATGAGGCCCTGGTCTTGAAAAGCGTGACGAGGTTGGAAGGGATCAGGTCATGGAAGAACGGCTCTTCGGAAATTTTCCACGCTCCGGAAATGCTGGGATAGATCTCGCTCCATCGTTTTTCGGGGGAGAATTTGGAGCTTCCGTCCTTACGTAACGTGCCTTCCAGATAGTATTTGCCGGCATACGAATAGCTCGCACGGCCAAAATAAGATTCCAGCGCCCAGGGGTCATCATCCCAATTAACGGGATCGCCGGCCCGCAGGTTGCTGGGGTCCGACAAGTACAAGGGGAAAATATCATTGCTGGTAAAGTCGGCTCCGGACATGTATTCGGCTTCCTTTGTGAATTTCTCCCTGGAAGCGCCGGCCATCAATTTGATGTCGTGTTCGCCGATGCGCTTGCCGTAGTTGACATACGTGCTGAAATTTTTGTAGACGGAACTCCAATTGCTGTAGGTTGCGCTGTTGGGATTGTTGCGGATCAGCGAGTTGATGGAATTATCCCAATTATGCTCCTCATTGGTGGCGTCATAGGCATTGTCATCATACCGTTCCAGGTTGATACCTATCTGCCCGGTCCATACCAATCCTTTGATCGGTTCCCAGTCGAGCTTCACATTATTGCTCCACCGGGAATCGGTGATCGACTCATTGCCGCCCATGGTCAGCTCCTGGACAGGATTCTCGTATCCCTGGTAGCCGTAGTAATTCCCCTCGGGGTTCCTCAAGGGTACGTAGGAGAACACCTTTAGCCCGTTGTCGATGGCGTCGTTGAGCTCGGAGGGCTGACTGACATTCAAATAATCGTAGGCGGTATTGAGGTCTAATTTCAAGTTCTTCAGGAGGTTGATCTGGAGGTCTATCCGCAGGTTGTCCCGCACGGATGCATTATTGCCAAAGGCTATGTTCCCGTTGTCCCGGGTGTCGCCGAACGACATAAGGTAGGTGGAATTTTCACCGCCGCCGGAGACGCTGACGTTGTGGGTTGGCCGCAAGGCAGTCTTGAAAAGATCACCATACCAGTTCCTCGATTGGTAGAACATGGGGTATGACTGCAGGCTCCAGTTCTCGCCTTGTCCCACGCCCGGATCATGGGCCGCTATTTTTGCCAGTGTGGAGTCCGAGAAGGTTTGGGGATCTCCATCATTCTTGTTGGCTTCGTTGAACATCTTTACAAAATGATCCGTAGGTGTAGCTTTTTTCATCATGCCGGGCTTTTTCACTGCCAGGTTGAAATTATAGGCCACATTGGGTCTGCTGGATCGTTTGCCCCTTTTGGTAGTCACAAGGATAACACCATCGGCCGCCCGCGCTCCGTAAATAGCCGCCGTAGCGTCCTTGAGCACCGTGAGGTCCTGGATGTCCTGTGGATTGATCAGGGAGAGATCGCCCGGTATACCGTCTATCAGAACGAGCGGCACATTGCCGTTTACGGAAGAGGTTCCCCTGATCGAGAGCTGATAGCCTTGCTCGCCCGGTTGGCCGCTTTGCCGGGTGATGGCCACGCCGGGGACCAACCCCTGCAGGGCATCCAGCGTTCCGGTGACAGGCCGCGATTCCAGCTTTTCCCCATCGATCCTTGCGACGGCCCCGGTGAGATCGGCTTCTTTTAATTTTGTGCCATAGCCTACTACGACGACCTGATCGAGTCCGCTGGTAGCCTCCCTTAGAACGATATGCAGCGGCATGTTGTCTGTCACCCGGACCAGCTGGCTTTGATAGCCGACGCTGCTGATCTCCAGGACGGCATTCTCGGGCACCTCCATTTCAAAGCGCCCGTGTGCGTCGGTTGCCGTACCACTTTTTAATCCTTGTACGGTGATGGTGATCCCTTGCAAAGGATTTCCCGTGCTGTCGACCACCTCGCCTTTAAGATGGATCGTTTGCATCATTTCGCCTGCCGAGGTCACGGCGATTACCTTGTTATTTATGATCTTATAGATCAATCCATTATTTTTGATGATCTTATCCAGGGCATCGGAAAGGAATATGTCCTTTTCGTGGAGATCGATCCGGAGACCTTCCGGTATAGTAGCCGAATTATACAGGAACCTGTAGTGGGAATTTCTTTCGATGATCTCAAATGCCTTTTTGAGCTTGACATTGGTGAGATCCAGGCTAAGCTTTACGTCGTTTTGAGAATATGCTTTAGCTGATACCTGCAGGCAGCCAGCCAATAATAAAACTATGGTTAGTTTCATAATAAG